>BNJU01001566.1_pt1 | contig 243910 bp, 254 predicted proteins | sample 8539281 | NCBI WGS metagenome assembly BNJU01 (sample SAMD00202456, study PRJDB9452) | human saliva metagenome | isolation source: human saliva | place: Japan | reverse complement strand
TGGGACGGCCGACGCCCTGGGTTCGTGGCCTCCATCGAGGAGACGCTGCGCTGACCCGCGCCTCTTCCTGCAACCGGGCGATCTGCGTCCCTGCCCCGCTGGTGGCGCCGCATGCATCCGCGGGACTGCCGGATACCGACGTCGACGGCGCCTCCGGTCCCGAGGAGTGACGCGAATGCGACGCGTGGGAGGTTCGCCCCGTGTGAATCGCCTGACGGCCGCGGCCGGGCAAGGAATGATAAGCCTTGGGCATCGCGAGCCCCTCGACGACCCTCCCGGGGAGCACCCATAGCATCGCGGTCTCACAGCGATTCACGCCCAGCGGCGACCTACCCGTGGAAGCGGGGCGCTATCGACTCGTGGCGGCGGGCTCGTGCCCGTGGTGCCGCCGCGTCCTCATCGCCCGGCGCCTGCTCGGCCTGACCGAGGCGATCCCCGTGTCCTGGACCTACGGCAGGGGCGCGGACGGCTACTGGGAGCTGACCGGTCCCGAAGGCGAGCCCGGCGTCGACCCGGCGCTCGGTGCCCGCTCCCTGGCCGAGGTCTACGAGAGGACCCCCGGCTACGAGCCGCCCCCCACCGTTCCGGCCCTGGTGGACATGACCACCGGCGAGGTCGTCAGCGATGACTCCGGCGACATGCTCTTCGACCTGTCCACCGCCTGGTGGGACCTCCACCGCCCGGGCGCCCCGGACCTCTACCCGCTCAACCGCCGTCACTCCACCGACGCCTGGGACGAGTGGATCGGCTCCCAGATCAACGTCGGCCACTCGGTGGCCACCCATTCCAAGGACCCGGAGAGGCCGCGGCGCCGCCAACGGCGTGCTCGTGGGCTTCGACGTCATCGACACCCTCCTGGCCCGGGCCACCCGGATGGAGGCCTCCCGCGAGGACGGCCTGACGATGCTCGACGGGCCGGCCCTGTCCGCCGTCGTCTCGATCGGCGAGTTCCTGTGCGGTGACAAGCCCACCGGCAGCGACATCCGCCTGTTCACCACCGTTCAGTCCTACGAGTACGGCGGGCGCCAGCACTACCCCGGCGGCGAGGCGCCGTCGATCTCCTTCTGGCCGGCCCTGGCCCGCTGGTTCCGTGCCCTGGAGGGCCCGCTCGGGCTGGGTGGGCCTGAGGAGCGCAGCGCCCTGGGCTGCTGAGGCCGCCGGGCACGGCGAGGCCCGCTCTGTCGCTCGCTGCTTCGCCGTACTCCACGAGCGTCGGGGACTACTGGGGCAGGCCGGGGTGTACTCCACGCGAGCCCCGACCCCATGCAGTACGGACAACCCCTGGTCAGTGCAACCCGGGCCTCGTGCAGCACGGCCGGCCCAGTCCGGCACCGCCGACGTCAGCCCGCTTCCACCGGCTCCTACGGCCGAGCGGTGAGGACCGGGTTGTACAGGAGGCGGTTGGGCGTCATCGGGCACTCATCGCCCACGGCCATCGGCGCGATGAGCCGGTCCGCCCGCAGGTCCTCCAGTCGCGCCACCACGCGGTCGCGCAGCGTCCACGGGTCGATCGTGTTGAGGTAGATCTTCGTGCCGCCCTCGAAGCCCGCCAGGGTGGAGACCCTCCACTTGAGCGTGATGTGCCAGGGCATGGGATGGTCCACACCGAGGGGCTTGTGGTGCCACTCCTCATTGCTGGGCACGTCCGTGCCCGTGGCCGCGTGCAGCGCGTGGATCAGGTCGGCGACGGCATCGACCTCCTCGCGGCTCATGAGCCACGGCTCGGGCATGGCCGACGTCGAGTACACCTCCAGCGTCGGGTAGCGGTGCCCGAACCCGGCGAAGGCCACCGCGTGCTCGTTGCTCGCCACCAGCAGCCCCTGGTAGGCGGCGTAGTCCACCGCCATCTCGTTGTACAGGTTGGGGTTGGCCGCACCTTCTGCAGCTCCAGCTCACTGGTGACGCCGCGCTCATCGATGCCCACCAGCTGCTTGTGCAGGGTGGTCGAAGCTCGCCCTCTGCCGGTCGCAGCCAGTTCTGGAAGACGGCCACGTAGCGCACCCACCGGTTGGCCTCGTACAGGCTCTGCATCGCGTGGATCGCCAGGCGCGTGTAGGCGCGGTGCTCGGCCACGCTCAGCGTCCCCGAGCCGGCCAGGGCCGAGGTGTCGACGGCGTCGTCGGTGAAGTGGCGCCGCCCGATGATGACGTCGTGGCCCCCGGCGAAGAAGGCGGCCAGGAAGGTGCGGCGGGCGGGCGTCCATCGAGGTCCCAGGATGCCGGGTCCGCGCCGCGGCCGCCAGCTTGGTGCGCGCCACCTGCTCGACGTGCTCGACGCCGGCCGGCTCGGCCAGGTAGGCATCCATGCGCTCGCGGGCGGCGTCGGGGATCTCGTAACCGTGGTTGATGTGCCAGTAGTCGAAGGAGAGGATCTCGAAGAGGTTGGGCACCCGCCGGAACTCGGCCACCGTGTCGAACAGGGCGGATGCGGGCACGGCGTCGAGACGCTCGAGGCCGCCGTCGGCCCGATGCACGATGCGCGACTTCTCCGGGGGCGTCTCCAGGTAGCGCGCCGAGCAGAAGGCGCAGGCGTGGGTGCGGTCGGCCGCCCCCAGCGGGCGGACCTCAGCGACCGGGTGCGAGATGGGGCGGTTGGCGCGGCCCGGCACGGTCCACACCTCGGTGCCTGTGAAGGGGCTGATCTGCTTGACCGTCCCGTCGGCCAGGCGCGTCAGTGGTTCGGCGGAGGGAGCGTAGGGCATAAGCATGCCCCCATTGTGACGCCTTGTGACATGCCCGCGCGCCCCGTCCTCCCGCAGTTGTCCCCGGCCCGCTGAGGTCGGGGTAGTCTCTCTGACCCGGGCCGGCTCGCGCACTGGGGCCGGCCTGCTGCACGCCCCGGACTCCCCGCACCCGAGCGGATACCCGACACCCGACCGGAGAAAAGGAGGCGACTCCATGACCGACCTGGCTCAGGTCCTCACCTCCCTGCTGCTCATCGTGGCGGTGGCCTTCGTGTCGCCGCTGGTCTCCTGGACCGTCCCCAAACGGCTCGTGCCCGAGGTCGTCCTCCTCATCCTCGGCGGAATGGTCATCGGCCCCCACGGCCTGGGGCTGGCCGGGGAGGGCCCCTCCATCGAGCTGCTGCGCGAGCTCGGCGTCGCCTTCCTCTTCCTCATGGCCGGCTACGAGATCGACGTCAACGAGCTGCGCGGCGCGGGCGGGCGACACGCCGCCGTCGCCTGGATGCTCTCGCTGGGCCTGGCCTTCGGAGCCGTGACAGTCATCGGGGTGACCGGCGGCGCGGCGTCGGCCAACGGCGTCGCCATCGCCATCGCAATGACCTCGACGGCGATCGGCACGATCCTACCGATCCTGCGCGACCGCGGCCTGCTGCCCACGGCGGTGGGCGCCTCGATCCTCAACCACGGCGCCGTCGGCGAGGTCGGCCCGATCCTCCTCATGGCGATCCTGCTGGGCTCGCGCTCCACCTGGGTGAGCCTGGTGATCCTGGCGGCGTTCCTCATCATCACCCTGCTCATCATCCGCTTCACCAGCCGCGTCAAGCGCGCCGGGCGCCGCCTGGTGGAGGTCATCCACCTGGGTGCCTCGACGACGGCGCAGACCACCATCCGCGCCACCGTCCTGCTCCTGGTGGGACTGTGCGCGATCGCCGCCGTCTTCGACCTCGACGTCGTCCTGGGGGCCTTCGCCGCCGGCTTTCGTCCTGCGCCACGCCCTGCCCGAGGGCGACGCCCAGTTCGAGGAGAAGCTCGACGGGCTCGCCTACGGGTTCTTCGTCCCGATCTTCTTCGTGACCTCCGGCATGGGAATCGACATGAGCCTGAGTGCCGGGGACCTGGTCAACCTGCTGGCCTTCTTCGTGCTGCTGGTGCTCGTGCGGGGCGTGCCGGTGTGGCTGGCCTCCCGCGTGGAGAGGCGTCGGGACGGCTCGCGCGCCTACTCGATGCGCCAGAGCCTTCAGATCGCGGTCTACTCGACGACGGCGCTGCCCATCATCGTGGCCGTCACCCAGGTGGCGGTCAGCGCCGAGGCCATGTCGACCTCCTTCGCCTCCACGCTCGTGCTGGCCGGGGTGCTCTCGGTGCTCGTCCTGCCGGCAGCCGGGCTGGTCCTGGAGCACCGGAGCGACCACGTTCCGGCCAACGAGGTGATGCGCGTGGCCCAGGGGCCCGCCGCACCCGACGGGCGCACCCCCGAGGAGGCCACCGCCCCGGCCGGCGAGCACGTCTCAGAGCCGCGCCGTCCGGCGTCGCCGCCCGGCGGCATCAGGCTGCCAGCGGGCGTGCGCACCCCAGCCGGAGGAGTGAGGCGGCCGGCGCAGCCCGACCTCGTGGGCCGACCCGACCTGCGCGAGCAGGTGGCACCCGTCGCCGTGCGCCTGGCCGACCCGGGGCTTCACGTTCGCGGGCTGTCGGTGGAGGAGTCGCACTGGCTGGCCGCCCGCCTCGCCCAGAGCGGGCAGGACCACGTCCTGTGGCGTGAGCGCTGGCACCACCTGCGACGACGCGGCGGCACGGCCCGGGCCGCCAGGCGCCGTCGGCCCCGCGGCGAGTGACCCGTCTTGCAGCGAGCCGGGCAGAATTTCGCGTAGCCGGGCAGAAAAACCGTGGGGCTACGCGAGAAATGCCCGGCTCGGCGGTGCCCCTCGCCTACCCCTGCTGGGTTGCGAGCATGTGCGCGACCATGTCCTCCAGGGACGCCTGGATCGGCCGGTAGCGGGTGCCCAGCTCGCGGCGGCTCCGGGAGGCGTCGGAGCGGACCGTGTAGCCCACGTTGCGCCGAAGATAGGTTCGAGTCTGTCCAAGCCTGGGTGCCATGGCCAGGACTACTGGCCGAGGCAGGGCGCGTCGCGGCAACGGGAGCGATCCGCCGAATCGCGGCAGCAGAGTGCTTGTGAGTGCGAAGATGTCGGTATCCTCCGCGGAAGCGATGTAGCGGCCGTGGGCCTCGGGCAGGAAGGCGGCGGCGATGTGCGCCTGGGCCACCTCGCGGACGTCGACGACGCTGATTCCCACGCGTGGCGCCCCGAGGCGAGCGGTGCCGTCGATCATCATCCGGATCGTGGAGAAGCTCTCGCTGGTAGGGGCGCTGCCCAGTGAGGGGCCGAGGATCATGGACGGGTTGATGGTCACCAGCCTCCACCGGTCCTGCCCTGCGGCCAGTCGCCACGCCTCCTTCTCCGCAAGGGTCTTGGAGTAGGGGTAGGGCTCATGGGACAGGGAGGAGGTGGTGTTCCAGCAGGTCTCGGTCAGGATTCGCCCCGGGTAGCCCTCGATATCCGCGGCATCGCCGTACATGGCGGCGATCGAGCTGGTGAGGACCACTCGCGTGACTGACGGTGTGCGCTCGACCCCGGCCAGCACGTTGCGGGTTCCTTGCAGTGCTGGGGCGACAAGGTCTCGTTGGGGATCTTCGACTGAGCGAATGAATGGCGAGGCCGTGTGGAGGACGACTGTGCAGCCTTCCATGGCTTGGTCGTAGGAGGCGGGCTGGAGCAGGTCGCCGGCGAAGAGACGCAGAGCGCCCGGTGCCTGCTCGGCGATGCGCTTCAGATGAGCCACCTTGTTCGTGTTCTGGGGGTCGCGCACGGCGGCGTGGACGGTGACGCCGGCGTCGAGCAGTCCCTTGGTGACCCAGTTGCCCAGGTAGCCGGTGGCGCCGGTGACCATGACGGGGGCGCTGGTGTCGACCGGGATACCGCTCAGGTCGATGGTGGAATCGAAGCTGTCAGTGGAGTGTGCTGCTGAGGATCGCATGGCGGCAGCCTGACAACAAAAGGAAACGAAGTCAACCCGTTTCGTTATTAATCGGTACGATCTCCTCATGAACGCAGTGGGCTCACAAGCACCGAGGACCAAGCGTGCCCCGGGGCGGCCGGTTGACGCCGCTCTAGGACCGGCGATCATGCTGGCCGTGCGCGATCTCTTGGCCGAGAGCGGCTACGCCGCGCTGACGGTGGCGGCCGTGGCCCGGCGCGCGGGCGTCTCCACCGCCACCCTCTACCGCCGGTGGCCCACCAAGCGCGAGCTCGTCCTGGCCTCGACCAGGCGCATGATCGAGACTGGCGTGGCCGACGAGGCCGTGGATTCCGGTGCCGCCGCGGCCGAGGGCTTCGATACTGGTTCGCTGCGAGGTGACCTGCGAGCCTTCATCGCCTACAAGAACCGGGCGCTGTCGGGGGGCCACAGGTCAGGCTGTGCTGTCTCTTCTGGGCGAGCTGCCGCGGGACCCGGAGCTCAGGGAGCTGCTCCTCGGGCAGCTCCTCGCCGCCACTCGTTCTCACCTGGAGCAGATCCGGGACCGGGCTCAGACGCGCGGTGAGGGTGCTCCCGATCTGGATCCTCACGCCGGAGCCCGACTGGTCCTGGGAACGGTCCTCGCCGGGGTTGCCTTCGCGGCCGGCGGTGACGGCGGCGAGCCGTTGTCTGACGTCGAGCGGGACCTGCTGCTGCGGGCTCTCGGTTGCAGGGTGATGTGGTGTGGCGTGCTGCTGAGGGGATGTCGCCCTTTCATCGGCGGGGACGTTCTGCGTGGGCGGGGACAGGAATACCGTCACCGCCGTCCTCGGCCCTGCGGCGGGTGACCCGTCTTCCGCCGAGCCGGGCATTTCTCGCGTAGCCGGGCGGAAAAACCGTGGGGCTACGCGAGAAATGCCCGGCTCGGCGGCACCGCGGCCGTACCCGTCAGTTGGTCGACACTGCCACTGCGCTCGTGGCCGCGACGATGGCCGCCGTCGTGGCCTCCACGGCCCGCTGCACCGCGCGACCCACGGGGCTCGCCCCCCGAGATCTCCTTGATCCGGCGCTTGAGGTCGCCGCGGCTGAGCCCTGTCTCCTGCTTCGGCAGGACGACCGGCGCGATGCTGAGTGCCTGCAGGATCGCCAGCAGGGCGACGTCGGACCCGGTGGGAGGCTGCACCCCCGCGCAGGGTGCCGTCGATGCGCTCGCGCAGCTGTCGCTCGGGGACGGGGTCGAGCGTGGGGTAGGTCGGGCTGAAGGAGCCGAACAGGCCGCCGGTGTGGATGCGGACGACCCCGGCCGCCTCCAGGGACTCGGCAATGTGCTGGGTGGGGTTGAGCTTGCCCCACGAGACCAGGGAGGAGAAGCGCTTGCCGTCCTTGGCGGGCAGGACCGTCAGCGCCCAGTCCAGCACGGGGTGTCCAGTGGGTTCGGAGTTGACGATGTAGACGCGGGGGCTGCGGTCCTCGGTCAGGGAGACACGGCCGGCCAGCAGCAGGTCGGTGAGCAGCGCGCCGGTGAGCCCGTAGTTCGGGTAGGTCATGCGGCTCTCGGGCTTTCCGGAGTCCTTGGTCAGCAGAAGGAACAATTCTTCACAGATCAGCATCGCATTCATGAATCCAGTACATCGCGCCGTGACCCGTCTGTGATCCCTCGCAGGTGCGATATCCGGATCCGGGGCGGGTCCTCCTCGAGGGGGAGACGCTGGGCCCCGGGGTCAGGCTGCGGTCTGGCCCTCGTCCAGCTCCTGTCTCATCAGGGACCAAGCCGGGCCCGTTCGCGTTGGGCGTTCGGCCGGCGCTTTAGTAGCTCGCAATCGTGTCGTACCCGGACCGTAACCTTGTGGCCATGGCTCGCGCGATTCGGCATGACGACTGGCCTGCGAGGCTCACTGACGACCAGATCATCAGTGGAGTCGGCCGCGGGGCCTTCCAGCGCGGCCTGGACTACGCGCGCAAGGGCCGCGTGCGGGGCATCGGCGTCGCCGGGGACGGGGACATCATCAGCGCCCAGTCCAAGGGCTCGGGCGCGCGCACCTACCAGACCATGTTCTTCCGCAAGCAGCAAGACCGGAGGGGGCCGATTGCCTGGGTCGGCAGCTGCTCGTGCCCGGTGGGCACCAACTGCAAGCACGTGGCCGCCCTGCTCATCACGGTGCGCGCCGTGGCGGAGGAGACAGCCGCCGGCGGGGACGCCTCCCCGCGTTCTGCCTGGGAGAGCCGGCTGGCCGGCCTGCTGCAGCTGGAGCGCACGCCGCGCCGTCGGATGGCCCTGGAGATCGTCGACGACCCCGGCAGCATGTGGGGCACCCGGCCGGCCCATCCATGCTGCCGCTCATCGAGGGCAAACGCGGCTGGAACAAGCAGGGGCGCCTCCTGGAGCCAGATCGCCTCCGGTGGGCTCGACGACGAGGTCGACCCCGAAGTCATCGGCGTCCTGCGCGAGCTGGCCGGCATGGCCGGCGGATACGGCTTCTACTACGCTGATGACCGCGTCTCCCTGGTGACCGCACCCGCCCGCGTCTGGGGGGTGCTGCGTCGCGGACTGGCGGCCGGCCTGACCCTCACCACCGCGCAGCGCCACGGCCGGCCCGTCTACCTCGCCGAGGGTCTGCGCGGCGGCGTCCGCCTCCTCCGAGAGGATGACGGAAGCGTCGTCGTGGCTCCCGCCCTGGATATCGACGACGTCGAGGAGCTGCGCCGCCTGCAGGTCCCCGGACTGAACCTCACCTTCACCCTCATGCCGATCGGCGACCCGGTTCACGGCTTCTACACGTGGATGCCCGGGCGCGAGCTGCTGCTCATGCCGATCGAGCCGTGCCCCACCGAGGCGCTCTCCGTGCGCTGCTGGACGATGGGGAGGCCATCATCATCCCGGCCGGAGACGTCGAGCGCTTCGAGACCGAGCACCTCGAGGCCCTCACCCGGGCGCTGCCGGTCCTGTCCGCCGACGCCTCCATCCGCGTGCCCCGGCCCACGACGCTGCGCGCCGCGCTCGCGGTCCACGTCGACGCCGGGGAGCACCACCTGACCACCGAGTGGTCGATCCGCTACGTCTCCGAGGACGGCGAGGTCCGGCACAGCCACGGCCTCCCCGACCTCCCCGCGGCGGCTGAGGGCCGCACCGAGGGAGGGGCCGCCGGCCGGGACATCGAGGGGAGACCCGCCTGGCCCGTGAGGTGCTCAACCGCCTGCTGCCCTGGCCGGCCGGCACCCGGCCGTCTGGCACCCCTGGACCTGCGCGGCATGGCCACGGCCCGCTTCATGACCGAGACGCTGCCGATCCTGCACGAGATGGAGGCCGTCGACGTCGAGGTCGACGACGACGTCCCCGACTACCGCGAGGCCGCCGACGCCCCGGTCATCACCACCAGCGTCAGCGACGACGAGGACCGCCCGACTGGTTCTCCTGTCCGTACGCGTCCACGTGGGCGATGAGGAGATCCCCATCGGTCAGCTCATGCGCGGCCGTGGCGCCGGCGAGCGAGGTGCTCCTGGAGTCGGGCACGTGGCTGAGCATCGACCGGCCGGAGATCGAGGCACTGGCCCGCCTCATGGAGGAGGGCCGCGAGCTCGCTGACCCGCAGGCGCACGGCACCCTGCGGGTCAGCGCCTTGCACGCCGGCTACTACGAGCTCCTGGAGTCCCTCGGCGTCATCGGGCGGGCCACGGACCGCTGGAAGGAGAGGGTCGGGCGGCTGCTGGAGCGGGCCCGCGCCGCCGAGGCCGTGGCCGACCGCGCCGATGGGCCAACCGGCGGGGCCGATGACGCGGGCTCGGTGAGACCGCAGGCGAGGTGGCCGTGCCCGAGGGGATGCGGGCGACGCTGCGCCCCTACCAGCTCGAGGGCTACCGCTGGCTGAACTTCCTGCGCTGGGCCGGACTGGGCGGGATCCTGGCCGACGACATGGGGCTGGGCAAGACCATCCAGGTGCTCGCCGCCGCCCAGCGCCTTATCGAGGAGCGCGAGGAGGCCCAGGGGCGGGTGCCGGCCGACGGCGGAGCCGGAGAGGCCGATCCGGAGGGGATCGGGCCGGTGCTCGTCATCGCCCCGACCTCCGTCGTCGGCTCCTGGGTGGAGCAGGCCGAGCGGTTCTGCCCGGACCTGCGGGTGCGGGCGGTGACACGGACGGCCGCCAAGCGCGAGGACTCCCTGGAGCAGATCGCGGCGCACTCCGACGTCATCGTCACCTCCTACACGATCGCGCGCCTGTGCGAGGAGGAGTTCATCGCGCAGGACTGGGCCTGGGTGGTGTGCGACGAGGCCCAGTTCGTCAAGAACCACGCCTCGGCCACCTACAAGGCGGTGCGGCGGCTGCGGGCGCCGTCGACCATCGCGATCACGGGCACGCCGCTGGAGAACTCGCTCATGGACCTGTGGGCGCTCATGAGTATCGCGGCGCCGGGGCTGCTGCCCGACCCGGAGCGCTTCGGGCAGGTCTACCGCAAGCCGATCGACCGCGGGGACACCGAGGCGCTGGGGCGGCTGCGGCGCCGGATGAGGCCTTTCCTCCTGCGGCGCACCAAGGAGCAGGTAGCGGCGGACCTGCCCGCCAAGACCGAGCAGGTCCTGGCCGTCGAGCTGGGCGCCAAGCACCGCAAGGCCTACGACCAGCGCCTGGCGCGGGAGCGGCAGAGGATCCTCGGGCTGCTGGAGGAGGACACGGCCCAGTCGCGCTTCATCGCGCTCAAGGCGCTGACCACCCTGCGGCAGATGGCGCTCGACCCCGAGCTCGTCGACGGCGGGGCGGGACTGAGCCCAGGGACGCCGAGGGTGCCGTGGGAGCGGACACGGATGCTGCCGGCGGGAAGGCGGCCTCCGGTAGAAAACCGGACCGCCGCGGTGCGAGGGACGCGAAGAGCAAGGCGGCCGCCGTGCCCAACAGGGGTCAGCGGGGGCCCGGTCGGCGGCCGAGCCCGTCGGCCAAGGTCCAGGTGCTGCTGGAGCATCTGGGCCCGATCCTCTCCGAGGGGCACCGCGCCCTCATCTTCTCCCCAGTTCACGCGCTATCTCTCCGGCGCGCGCGAGCACCTGGAGGCCGCCGGCGTGCGGACCGCCTACATGGACGGTGGCACCTCCAACCGGCAGGAGGTCATCGACGCCTTCCGGGCCGGCGGGGCCGATGTCTTCCTCATCTCCCTCAAGGCGGGCGGCTTCGGGCTCACCCTCACCGAGGCCGACTACGTCTTCCTGCTGGACCCGTGGTGGAACCCGCAGGCCGAGGAACAGGCCGTCGACCGCACCCACCGGATCGGCCAGGACAAGTCGGTCATGGTCTACCGGCTCGTCTCGGCCGACACGATCGAGGAGAAGGTCATGGCCCTCAAGGAGAAGAAGGCCGAGCTCTTCGCCCGGGTCGTCGAAGGGACCGGCAATGTCGAGGACGGCGGCGAGGGCGCCGGAGGGCTGGTCGGGACCGCGGGTGCGGCGGGCACGGGCGGCCTCAGCCCGGCGGCCCTCACCGCAGCCGAGATCCGCGAGCTCATCGAGGGGCTGAGGCGCTCGATGCCGGCGGGTGCCGTCTGCGCGTACGGGAACAGGAATCCTGCACCCGCACGCGCAGGACGTCCCCGCCCGTTGCGGCCTGCACCCGGCCGCGCATTCCAGCAGATCGGCTGAAGCCCGCGCGGTCCCCGGTGCCACAGGCCCGGGACTGCATCTGGTCTCCACAGGGCTGAGGAACCCGTGAGCGCCGAGCCGCGGTGCGGGCTGATTCTGGTTGAGCGGGCACGGTGCCCGCTGGGGAGCAGCCGCGTGCTGGTCCCCGCCAACCAGAGGAGAACCACCATGAGGAGACCCACCAGGACCACCCTGCGCGCTTGGTGCACCAGCGTGATGCTGGCCCGCTCAGGGCGACCCGTCGGTACTGCCGGCCGCTCTGCGGCGCTTGGCGTCCAAGGAGGACGGCATGGCCACCGCCGAGTACGCCATCGGGACCTTGGCGGCCGCAGCCTTCGCGGGCCTGCTGCTGGCGCTCATGCGCTCAGGCAGCCTGAGCGGCGCCCTGCAGTCCATCATCGAGTCGGCGCTCTCGGTGTGATGTGCGGCGTCATCGCAGTGGGTGGGCGCGCTCACCCCCGAATGGCCCGGCTGCCCGGCGGTGGCCGACGTCGCCGCCCGGGCCCCGATTCCCGCCGGCCTTCCAGGCGGGCGGGAACCTCACCCGTCGCCCGGGCGCCTGCCCCGTCGAGACGGTGAGCCCAGCGAGGAACCGATGGCCCGGACGAGTCCGGGCAGAGCGAGCGAGGGATGGTGACGGCGGGAGACGGCGCTTTCTCTGCCCGCCGTCGTCCTCGTGCTCCTCATCGTCCTGGCGGCCGTCAGCGCCGGTGTCACCCAGCTGCGGGTGGCCGACGCCGCCCGCACCGCCGCTCGCCAGGCCGCCATCGGCCAGGACGACTACTCCGGTGCCGCCCAGCGTGGGCCGGAGGGGTGAGCCTCGGCGTCGAGCAGGGCGAGCTCACCTGCGTCACCGCCACCAGGCCCGTGCCCGGTCCCCTGGGCGGGTTGGGACTGACGGCGCGCGCCCGCGCCTGCGCCTACACCGAGCCGAGCAGCCCATGAGCTGCCCACGATGGGACGAGCGCGGCTCGGGGACGGTCTACGCCCTGGGCATCATCGCGGTGCTCCTGGCGGCCGCGGTCGGTATCGCGGGCCTCATCCAGGCCCAGAACGCCACCGGCCGGGCCCGGGCCGCCGCGGATCTGTCGGCGATCTCCGGTGCCACGGTCCTGTCTCAGTGGCTGCCCCGGCGACCCCTGCGCCATGGCCCAGCGCGTCGCCGATGCCAGCAGCGCCTCGGTGAGCGCGTGCTCCGTGGCCGGGGAGGATGTCACGGTCAGCGTGACCGTTCCGACTTCCATCCTCGGCCTGCCCCGCCAGGCAACCGCCCAGGCCCGTGCCGGCCCCGTCGACGCCCCGCCCGGCTGAGCTCAGTGAGCCCTGGCCCGAGCCTCAGTCCTCGACGGCGATGGTGGCGCCGCCCGCGAACTGGGCCGCGTGGAGGCGCGCGTAGGCGCCGCCCGCCGTGATGAGCTCGTCGTGGCTGCCCTGCTCGACGATGTCGCCGTGCTCCATGACCAGGATGGTGTCGGCGTCGCGGATCGTGGACAGTCGGTGGGCGATGATGAAGCTCGTGCGGCCCTGGCGCAGCGCGTTCATGGCCTGCTGGACCAGCAGCTCGGTGCGGGTGTCCACGCTGCTGGTGGCCTCATCGAGGATGAGCACGGCCGGGTTGGCCGCGAAGGCCCGCGCGATCGTGAGCAGCTGGCGCTCGCCGGCGGAGATGTTGGCGGCGTCCTCCTCCAGAACAGTGTCGTAGCCCTGCGGCAGGGCCTTGATGATGTGGTCGACGAAGCACGCCCTCGCGGCGGCCTCGACCTCGGCATCGGTGGCCCCGGGGCGCCCGTAGCGGATGTTCTCGCGGATCGTGCCGGCGAACAGCCACGGGTCCTGCAGGACCATGCCGGTGCGACGACGCACGTCGTGGCGCGTCATGGTGGCGATGTCGCGCCCGTCGAGCAGGATGCGCCCGCCGTCCGGCTCGTAGAAGCGCATGAGCAGGTTGACCAGGGTGGTCTTGCCCGCTCCCGTGGGCCCCACGATCGCGACCGTGTGTCCGGGGTCGACCCGCAGCGACAGGTCACCGATGAGCTCGACCTCCGGGCTGTAGGAGAAGCGCACATGCTCCATCTCGATAACACCGGGCCCGCCGGGCCCTTCGAATCCGCCGGGTACCGGGGCGTGACCCTGAGCCCCTGGCCGGCGTCCGTGGCGCCCGGCACCCCCGGTGGTGGTCGCGGTGTCCGCGGTGGTCGAGGCGGCCGCGCCTTCCGGGGCGACGTCGTCGGGGCGCTCCTCGTCGGCGTCGAGCAGCTCAAAGATCCGCTCGGCGCTGGCGGTGCCGGACTGCACGGCCGTGGCCATGCCGCCGAGCTGGCCCAGGGGCTGGGAGAACTGCTGGGAGTACTGGATGAAGGCCTGCACATCGCCCAGGCGCAGGGACCCGGAGGCGACCATGGCGCCGCCGACCACCGCGATGGCCACGTAGGTGAGGTTCCCGATGACCAGCATGATCGGCATCATGGTCCCGGAGAGGAACTGCGCGCGCAGCGAGGCGGCGTAGAGCTCCTCGTTCTCGGCGGCGAAGGCCTCGCGCACCGCCTCGGTGCGCCCGTAGACCTGGACCAGGGCGTGCCCGGAGAAGGACTCCTCCACCCGGGTGTTGATCCGCCCGGTGCGCGCCCACTGACTGGTGAAGGCCTTCTGCGAGCGCGGCCCGACACCGGCGAACACCACGCCCATGAGCGGGAAGATGACCAGCGCCACCAGCGCCAGCTTCCAGGAGATGGAGAACATCATCCCCAGCACGCCCACGACCGTGAGGATCGCCGTCAGGGCGCTGGACAGGGACTGCTGGAGGGTGTTGGTGACGTTGTCGACGTCGTTGGTCACCCGGCTGAGCAGCTCTCCGCGCGCGACGGTGTCGAAGTAGCTCAGCGGCAGGCGGTGGACCTTGTCCTCCACCTGGGCGCGCAACCGGAACAGGACCCTGACCGTGACGCGGTTGAGGAGCCAGCCCTGCAGCCAGTTCAGGACCGCCGAGCCGATATAGAGGGCCAGCACCACCGACAGGACCCGCCCCAGGCGGGTGTAGTCGATGCCCGCACCGGGGACGACGTCCATCGCCGAGAGCATCGTGGCGAAGTCATCCATCCCCCGCGCCCGCAGGGCCTCGATGGCCTGGGCCTTGGTGGTGCCGGCCGGCAGCATCGTGGAGACCACGCCCTCGAAGATGACGTTGGTGGCCTGACCCAGCACCTTGGGGGCCGCCACCGCCAGCACCACCGTGCCCACCGCGGCCAGGGCCACGACCACCAGGGAGACCCGGTAGGCGCCCAGCAGCCCGACCATCCGCTTGAAGGAGGGCCAGAAGGCCTCGGCCTTGCCCGGAGGCGGACCGTCGTGCCAGTCGCCCGAGGCGGCCTGCGCCTCAGCGGCCAGCATGAGGTCTTCCTCGCTGAGCTCATCGGGGCCGACGACGGCGCTCGCGGCGGTACGCGCACCGCTCCCGGCCTTCTTGCGGGTGTCCCTGTCGGCGTTCCTGTCCATGTGACTGCTCGCGTTCCTGCTCATGCTGCGGTTTCCGCCCCGAGCTGGGAGGTGACGATCTCGCGGTAGACGGCGCAGGTGGCCAACAGGCTCTTGTGGGTGCCGCTGCCCACCAGGTGGCCGCCGTCCAGGACGAGGATCTGGTCGGCCTCGACGATCGTGGAGATGCGCTGGGCCACGATCACCTTCGTGATGCCGGCCGTCGCCGGCCCCATGGCCTCGCGCAGCCGCGCGTCAGTGGACACGTCCAGGGCCGAGAAGGAGTCGTCGAAGATGAGGATGTCCGGCCGGCGCACCAGGGCCCGGGCGATCGCCAGGCGCTGACGCTGACCGCCAGAGACGTTCGTGCCACCCTGGGCGATGGAGGCCTGGAGGCCCCCGTCCATCGCCTCAACGAAGTCCTTGGCCTGGGCGACCTGAAGGGCCTCCCACAGCTCGTCGTCGGTGGCCTCCTCGCGCCCCAGGCGCAGGTTGGAGGCCACGGTCCCGGCGAACAGGAAGGGCGCCTGGGGCACCAGCCCCATCTGCGACCACAGCGCCTCGGGATCGGCCTCACGCAGTCGGTGCCGCCGATGAGCACCTGCCCGCTGCTGGCCTGAAGCAACCGGGCCAGCAGCCGCACCACCGTGGACTTGCCCGACGCCGTCGAGCCGACGATCGCCGTCGTCGTACCGGGCTGGACCGTGAAGCTCACCTCCGCCAGGACACGGGCGTCGGCGTCGGGGTAGACGAAGGTGACGTCCCGCATCTCAACCGTTCCGGGAGCCGGGAAGGTGTCGACGGCATCAGGGGCTGAGACGATGGTCGGCGGCGTCGCCAGTACCTCGCTGATGCGCTCGGCGCACACGGCGGCGCGCGGGATCATGATCGTCATGAAGCTCGCCATGACGATGCCCATGAGGATCTGCATGAGGTAGGACATGAAGGCGATGAGGGTGCCCACCTCCACGTCACCGTCACCGACCTGGTGCCCGCCGAACCAGATGACGCCGACGATCGTCACGTCCAGCACCAGCATCACCAGCGGGAACAGCAGGACGAAGAGCTGGCCCACACGCTCGCCGACCCGGGCCATATCGGTGTTGGCGTCCCCGAAGCGCTCGGTCTCGGCCTGCTCGCGCACGAAGGCGCGGATCACCCGGATACCGGTGAGCTGCTCGCGCATCACCCGGTTGATGGCGTCGAGCTTGTCCTGGTAGGGAGCGGAACAGGGCAGCATCCGGCCCACGATGAGGCCCACCGCCACCAGCGGGACCGGCACCGACACCCCGATCAGCCAGGACAGGCCGGGCGCGCGCGTCACCGCCATGATGATGCCGCCCACCGCCATGACCGGCGCCGTCACCAGCATCGTGCAGCTCATCATCACCAGCATCTGGACCTGCTGGACGTCATTGGTATTACGGGTGATGAGCGAGCCCGCCCCGAAGGCGGAGATCTCCCGCTCACAGAAACCAGAGACTCGGTCGAAGACCTCGCCGCGCAGGTCCCGGCCCATGCTCATCGCCGCCCGCGCCGCCAGATACGTCGCCGCGACCGAACACACGCCCTGGGCCAGGCTGACCCCCAGCATGAACGCGCCCATCCGCCAGATGTAGCCGGTGTCCCCGGTGGCCACACCCTTGTCGATGATGTCGGCGTTGAGGGTGGGGAGGTACAGGGAGGCCATCACCTCAGCGAACTGAAGCACCAGGACGCACACCAGCAACCCCGTATAGGGGCGCAGGTGTGCGCTTAGTAGTCGAACGAGCATGTGAAGGAACGTAGCAGCCTCACGCTGCGTGAGGGCGAGTCGAGACCACGCGCCGAATACGGTTCGACAATTGTTACCGGAAGATGATAGTGAGCATCACTGCCTGTTTCCAGGGTCTTCTATGAGTTTTATTCTGCTTGGTGGGAAGGGGCTGCGGTGCAGTGGCCGTGCCGGCCTGAAAGCCCGTTGCTCGTGCGGATGAGTTTCTCAAGATGCTCAGAGGGGCTGCTGGCCTCCGTTGTGGGCGCTGCGTTGAGCAGGAGCCGCAGCAGGACGGCGGCCCCGGCCTTGTCAGGGGCTCGTTGTTGTTGCCGCACTGGGGCGACTGCACGCAGGAAGGACAGCCGCTCGCGCACCCGCAGCCCTCGATGACGGCGAGCGTCGCCGCCAGCCACTCGCGCCCGGCCCGGTAGCCGCGCTCGGCGAAACCCGCCCCGCCGGCGTGCCCGTCGTGGACGAACACGGTGGGCGCCCCCGTCTGCGAGTGCGCCGCGGTCGAGAGCCCGCCGATGTCCCAGCGGTCGCAGGTCGCCAGCAGCGGCAGCATCCCGATGCTCGCGTGCTCGGCCGCATGCAGGGCGCCGGGCAGGTCGGTGGTACCCAGGCCCGCTGCCTCGCAGACCTCCTGCGGGATCGTCCACCACACGGCGGCGGTGGGCGGCACGTGCTCGTCCATCTCGAGGGCGTGCTGGGAGACGACCTCCCCGCCTGGCAGTGCCATCCGCTGGTAGCCGGTCACCTGACTGGTGACCTCCACCGACCCGAAGGACCAGGTGATCGCCGCAGTGCCGGTGGCCTCCTGGGTCTCCCGCCCTCCGACGAGTCCCGATGCGGCCGGGCCGCCGCCGATCGGATCGGATTCGTCGTCAGGGGCTCCGGGCTCTCCCACCGCGTCCGGAGAGGACTCAGGGGCCGTCGTCGCCGCGAGTCTCGTCCTCACCCGGCAGGCCCCAGACCTGCTGCTCGCGCTCGGCGATGATGCGCACGCTCGATCGCGACCGGGCTCGCGTGCGGTAGCCGACCGCCGCCCGCTGCCGCACGAGCGCGACGTCGTCGGCCAGCTCCTCGACCACGTAGACGCGCCCCTGGTGGACGTAGACCGCGCCCTCGTGGACGGTGGAGTCGGCGGCCGCGCCGTCGACCGTGCCGATGACCGCGCCGGTGTCGGCCTCCACCACCGGGACCTCGGGCGGCCCATCGCCGCGCAGGGAGGTCAGGTCCTGGGGCCGGCCGGGCAGGTTGACGTTCCAGAACCAGCCCGTGGGCCGACGCCGCAGTGCGCCCCGGCCTCCATCTCGCGCAGCAGGACGTCGTCGGCCAGACCGAACAGGCCCAGGTCCGAGGCCCGCAAAGGTGCCTCGGAGGCGGCGGCGCACAGGTGGGGCGCGAGCACGTAGGGGTTGGCCGGGTCGAAGACCGTGGCCTCGGGGGCGGCGAAGACCGCCTCGGGGTGGTGCACCAGGTAGGCGTCCAGCGGGTTGTCGGAGGCGATGAGGACGGCGAGCCCGCGGCCCCTGGCGCGTCCGGCGCGGCCCGCCTGCTGCCCCAGCGAGACGCGCGTGCCCGGCCATCCGGCGATGAGGACCGCGTCCAGCCCGGTGACGTCGATGCCCAGCTCCAGGGGCGTTGGTAGTGGCCAGGGCGCGCAGCCGGCCTGAGCGCAGGTCGGCCTCCAGGGCCCGGCGCTCCTCAGGGCGAGGTAGCCGCTGCGGTGAGGCCGAGACCGTGCCGATGAGCTCGGGCAGCGAGAGCCCCAGCGTGTGGCGGGCCCGCTCGGCCACGATCTCCGCCGAGCGCCGCGAGCGCACGAACACCAGCGCCCGGGCGCCCACGCTCATCAGGTCCACGAGCAGCTCGGCGGCCTCGACGACGGCGCTGCGCCGTGCCGAGGGATCCTCGCCCGGATCGCCCGAGTCCGGTTCGGCCGCACGGGCCGAGTCCTGGGCCGGCTCGACGTCGGGTACCGGCAGCGCCCAGGGGTCGCGCAGGGCCGGCTGCCACAGGGCCAGGGTGCGCTCTCCGGCGGGGCGCCGTCGTCGGTGACGGCCACGACGTCGTCGGGCTCGGCACCGATGAGGCGGAGCCGCGGTGAGGGCCGGCTCCGCTGCCGTCGCCGAGGCGCACAGGACGACGGGCTGCGGGCCGCGCGGGCGCAGACGCGCCACGAGCCGCAGGAGGCGGCGCAGCACGAGGGCGACGTGCGCCCCCAGGATCCCGCGGTAGGCGTGGCACTCGTCAATGACGATATAGCGCAGGCCCCGCAGGAGACGGGTCCAGCGCTCGTGGCCCGGCAGCAGGGAGAAGTGGAGGAAGTCGGGGGTTGGTCAGGACGACGTCGGCGTGGGCGCGCACCCAGTCTCGCTCGGGCAGGGGCGTGTCGCCGTCGCAGGTACCGGCGTGCACCGTGCGCAGGAGCCGGCGGGTGTGCCGGCCTCGCGCTGGACGGCCTCGAGCTCGCCGATGAGTCGGCTCAGGGCGGCGGCCTGGTCGGCGGCGAGCGCCTGGTGGGGGAGAGGTAGAGGGTGGTGGGGCGCCGGCCGTGGGCGGAGATGCGCGAGTCGGCGCCGGGGACTGGGCCGCTGGGACGTCGGAGAGCGCCGGCAGCCAGGCGGCCAGCGACTTGCCCGAACCGGTGCCGGTGGCCAGGACCGTGTGGTGGCCGGCGTGGGCGGACTGCGCGGCGGCGACCTGGTGCGTCAGGGGTGCTCGACGCCGATGCGGCGGTAGGCGGTCACGAGGTCAGGGGTCTGCCCAGTCGGGCCAGTCGTCGTGGCGGCCGGGGCGGGCCGGGGTGCGCTGGAGGTGGACGAGCCGGCCGTCGCGCCCGCCGATGGACTCCAGGAGCCCGGTGAGGTCGCGTGGGGTCCCGTCTGCCATGGGGCACAGTGTGCACCACCGGTGGCCGCCGGCGTCCGACTCCGCCTCTGCCTGTGTCCGGATCCGAGTGCCCCTGAAGGCTGCGGTCGTCCGCATCCTGCGCCGCCCGCCCTGGATCATCGCGGTCGTACCTTAGGTCGCGCGTTCGAGGGGTAGAAGGTACGACCGCGACACCTACCCTAAGAACGCGCGCGTCTGACGACGGCGAACGGCCTCCCCAGGTGGGGAGGCTCCCGCGCAGGTGCCCTCAGTAGAGTCGGCCCATGGCCGACGTCCCCGTCTCCTCCAGCGCGCACGCCCGCAGGGTGCAGATCCTCGTCTGGAGCGGCTCCGCCTCGATCACCGTGGTGCAGACGCTGCTCGCTCTGCTGAGGTACCTCGAGCTGGAAGGCGGCTCCACGGTCGTGCCGGGCCTGGCCCGCTGGCAGGTGATGTATGCCGGGCACGTACTCATCTCCTTAGCCTGCCTTCTCCTCCTCATCCCGGTCCTCAGAGGACCCCGCCCGTCATTGCCGATCCTTATCGTTGTCCTGGGACTCATTCCCTCTTGGCCGCAGGTGGCGGCTTATGTGGCTGCGACCGTTATCGGCACTGCGTAAAGGGGCGAGGACGATACCGGTGGTAGTGGTCGCCATGACCGTAGGTGTGGGCCTGTCTCCGCTCCTCAATCCGAGTCGCGGAGAGGGTGCGCTGTTATTTGTCACCACATACGCGGTCAGTACTCTCCCGATCTGCATCGTCTGCGTCATGCTGGGTGTCAACCTCCAGGCCCGCGAGGAGCTGCTGCGCTCGGCCTCCCGCGAGGCCCGCCTCATCCGCACCACGCAGGAGGCGCGCATCGCCCAGAGCCGCGCCGAGGAACGCGCCCGCATCTCCCGCGAGATGCACGACTCCCTCGCCCACCGCCTCTCCCTGATCTCCCTCCACGCCGGCGCGCTCCAGACCCGCACCGACCTGGATCTGGGCAGCGTCCGCAAGATCGCGGGCAGCATCCACACCCTCGCCGCCGACTCCGGACGCGAGCTGCGCCAGATCCTCGCCGTCCTGCACGACGACGGTACCGTCGACGGCGCCCGCGCCACCTGGTCCGACGTCGAGGACGTCCTGTCCTGGGGAGCGGGAGGCCGGCCAGGAGATCGACCTGCACCTGGCCGAGTCCTGGGCGGGAATCCTTCGAGGCCGCCGGCGCCCGCAGTCGGCACGCGGTCCTGCGCACCATCGAGGAGCTGCTCACCAACGCTCGCCGCCACGGGGCCGGCGGCGTGGTGCAGCTCGACTGTGAGGTTGAGGGCCTCCGACGGTCTTAGCGACGACGGCGCAGCCCTCGTGGTGCGGTGCGTCAACGACTGCCCGCCCTCGCCTCGGCCGACGGCGCCCGGCGGCAGCCTGGGCCTGGAAGGTCTGCGCGAGCGGCTGCGTCTCCTTGGCGGCGAGCTGCACGTCTCGCAGCCGGCCGGCCAGACGGCGATACCGGATCGGTCCGACCGTACCGAGCAGCCCCGCCGCTTCGTCGTCATGGCCGCCGTCCCCACCCGAGGTCGTGCTGACTGACCGTCGTCATCATGCCGCCGCGAGGTGGACGTGTTCCCGCAAGACATCCCCCACCTGGCGGAGGCGGCCGCGGCCGGCGCCCGGCTAATGTCCGTGCCGAACCTGCCGGGGAGTGAGAGGAATACCGATGAGAACGCTGGAGATCGCAGTGGTCGCCGTGGATGTAGTGGTACTGCTCCTCACGGTCTTCAGGCTGCCGCCCCGCTGGTGGCAGGCGGCTTCCAAGGCGTCGAGCATGAGGCGGTGGCTGCGGGCCGAACCCGTCCTGCTGGTGGGGCTTCTCCTTCCCCTTCTGGCCCACCTCGTCATCGAGCGGCACCGGTTCGTCATGATCCCGGCCTATGCCGTCACAGTGGCATTGGCCGGTGTCCTTCTGACGCGCTGGTTCCGCCGGGCTCGTCGTACCGCTGACGCTTCGCGGCGCAGGCGGCCTGTCCTGCGAGTGCTGGGGCGTATCACCGCGATGATGGCCGGGGTCCTCGCTCTGGCGGTGTCATCTGCGGCCGGCTTCCTGCTCCCGGATTTCAAGCTTCCGACGCCGACCGGTCCCTACGCCGTCGGGTACACCGAGGAGCACCTGACGGACTCCAGTCGCCAGGAGTGGACAACGCCCGATGAGGACGACCTGCGTGAGGTCGAGTTCTCGATCTGGTACCCGACGGAGGCGACGACCCAAGGAAGGCCTCTTGCCCTGGACCGCAGGCTGGCCAAGAGCACTGCGATGAACGGCGACGACGTGATTGGAACCGCTCGTGCCAGGGGCGTGCTGGAGAACTCGTTGGATCATTTCCGGCTGATCGACACCCACGCGGTACGCGGGGGTGAGATCGTCCAGGTGTCGGGCGGGTTCCCCGTCATCTTCTACTCCCAGCCTTAAGGACTGGCCGTTTCGACAACACCTCACTCATGGTGGACCTGGCCAGTCAGGGTTACGTTGTCGTCGCTGTGGACCACCCCTACACCTCCGGTGCCCCTGTCTCCCTGAGCAGCGGTCGCCAGGTCGACCGTGACCCGGGTGAGCCCCCGACTGCCGAGGCGGGCCGGCTCGAGAGCTGGTTCGAAAGGGCGACCCGTTGGACCGCCACCAACTCTGTGGATCTCTCCTTCATCCTGGACCATCTCACGGCGCTCAATGCGGATCCCGGTAGCCCGTTCCATCATCGGCTCAACCTCGACTCGGTGGGTGCTATGGGTTTCTCCCTCGGGGGCGCCAGTGCGGAGCAGGTCCTGGCCGATGATCCCCGCTTCGACGCTGGGATCAACATGGACGGAACCCACTTTGGAACGGTCCGCGACACCGGCGTGCCGGCCCCCAGCCTCAATATCCTGTCCACCGATCACGCCGCTGACATCTCCAAGGCCCGTAAAGGGGACCAAAACCAGGACGAGGGCTCTATCAAGGATGCCCGGTTTCAGGAGCAGTTCCACGACCGCAGTACCGGACCGACCTGGGCCGTCACCATTGAGAACACCAACCATGTCAGCCACGACCTGTTGTCTTTCATCAGCCCCGCTCTAGCCGACAATACGGTCCAGCCTCAGACCGAGGAGACGATTCGGGCGCTGGTGAGCGACTTCTTCAACCACACCCTGCGCGGCCAGGAGCCCAGGCTGCTGGGTCACGACTCCGCCGTACCCCGGAAGGTTCACTTCCTGCCCGATCCGGCCCGCCCCGACGTACAGTAGCCTCCCAGGTAGTTGAACAAGCAAAGGAATCGGCATGGACTCACCGCAGCGCCGTGTACGTATTGTCATCGTTGACGACGACGCCCTCGTGCGCGCTGCCTTGCGTCTCATCCTGGAGAGCGACTCCGGCGTCACGGTCCTCGGCGAGGGGTCCGACGGGCGCAGCGGCTACGACGCGGCGCGCAGTCTGCGCCCCGACGTCGTCCTCATGGACCTGCATATGCCCGGCACCGACGGCGTCTGGGCCACCGCCCAGATCGCCGCCGACTGCCCAGGAACCAAGGTCCTTGTGCTGACCGCCTTCGACACCGACGCGATGGTCGCCGCCGCCCTACGCGCCGGCGCCACCGGCTTCCTGCTCAAGGACAGCGCCCCCGAGATCATCTTCCGCTCCGTGCACGCCGCCGCCGACGGCCAGCGGGCCTTCTCCGGCTCCGTCCTGGACCGGCTCGTCGAGGCCGCCGTCGAGGCCACCCCGCAGCGCCGAGCCTTCCCCGAGACCGTCACCGACCGGGAGCGCCAGGTCGCCCTGCTCGTGGCTCAGGGGCTGGGTAACGGCGAGATCGCCGAGGAGCTCGTTGTCGGCGCCAGCACTGTCAAGACCCATGTCTCCGCCCTGCTGGACAAGTTCGGCGTCACCAACCGGGTCCAGCTCGCCGTGGCCGTGGCCGAGTGCGCCGTCGACGACGTCGCTCGCTGAACCTGCTGCCGCCGGCTCGACGACACCCACTCCCGCCCAACAGACTGGGACCTCGGGCCACTCACCAGGAGTGCCCCGAGGCCCCGAAGTGTCCCGCACGTGCGGTGCTGTCTGTCAGCCCTCGGCTCCGCCGGCGGCCTGTCGGGGTTCGGCGGCGCAGGTGGTGCCCTCTGCCGGGACGGTCCCGTTGACGAGGAAGTCGGTGATAGCCGTGGTGGCGCAGGTGTTCTTGTTGAAGGCGCCGTGCCCGTGGCCCTTGACGGTGAGCAGGTGGCCGTTGTCCAGCTGGCCGGCGAGGCTCTGGGTCCAGGGGTAGAGCGTTTGGGCATCGCCGGTGATCCCGACAGCGAGGATCGGGTCGGAGCCCTTGGCGTGGGTCTGTGTGGGTGGCGTCTGCGCCCGGTGTCCCCAGCCGTGGCAGTACGCCTCCTCAGCGTTTGAGGTGCCGCCGAAGAAGGGGTAGTTCTTCTTCTCGGCGGCTGTCTGCGCGTCCCACTTGGAGGCGGTGCCGCTCGCGTCCGGGTTGTCGTTACAGACGACCGCGTTGGCTAGGACCATGCTGTTGGCCATGTTGACCGCCTCCTCGACGGTCATCTCCGGCGACAGCCCGGGCGAGCCCTGCTTCGCTTTCACCATGAGAGTGCCGTCGCGGTTGTTCATTGCCGGAGCGAGCATGGCGGTCAGCGCCTCCCAGTCCGGCTGCCCCAAGACATGCTGATAGATGATTTCGGTGGCCTCCTGCGTGTTGACGGTGGCGTTGGAGTCCGGGGCGGTCAGAGGGGTCTTGTCCAGGCCGTCCACGAAGGCGGTCAGCTGGGCGATCGCCTCGTCCGTGGAGCCGGTCAGGGGGCAGTTGCCTTGGGCCTGGCAGTACTCGACGTACTGGCGCAGGACGCCTTCCTGGAAGGCAGCTTGCTCGACTCTGATTTCGTCGGACGACCGTTTCGATGGGTCCATGGCGCTGTCGAGTACGGCGCGTCCGACGCGGCCTGGGAAGAGGTCGGCGTAGACGGCTCCGATGTAGGTCCCGTAGGAGATGCCCAGGTAGTTCAGCTTCGCGTCGCCGTTCGTGGCGCGCAGGACGTCCAGGTCGCGGGCGACGTTGCGGGTGCCGACGTGGTCGAGCAGCTCGGGCACCTCAGGTGCTGGGCGCACCTGGCGGCGTTGGCCGCGCCCCGGTCGATCTTGTCTTGGGCGGAAGAATTTTTGGACCAGAGGATATCGGTCGCCATGATCTCGGAGAGCGTGCTGCTCTTGCCGTTCTTGGTGTCGGTGAGGGACTGGTTGATCTCGTCGTCGGTCCAGCAAGTGATCGGGGTGGACTGCCCCAAGCCTCGAGGATCGAATCCGATGATGTCGTAGGCGCCTCGAAGTTCCTCTGCGAATGAGGAGGCCGCGCTCTCCACTACCTCGACGCCGCTGACGCCGGGGCCTCCGAAGTTGGTGAACAGGGAGCCGTGCTCGGCGTTTGCCGTCGGAGGCAGGAAGCTTCTTCATAGCGATCGTGATGGTGCGACCATCTGGGTGCTCGTAGTCCAGGGGGACGGTGGCCGTCCCGCATTTGAAGGGGGTGCCGTCCGAGCAGTCCTTCCAGTCGATGGTCTGGCTGTAGAAGCTCTCCAGCCCTTGGGGAACGTCGCTCTGGGAACCGCCGCTGGAACTGCCGGGGCTGCCGGTGGAGTTGCTGGAGCTGCCAGGGGAACCGCTGGCAGGGGCGGTGGGAGTGGGGGCGGATGTAGGTGGTGCGGTACTGGCGGCGGAGGCCTGTGGTTGGCAGGCCGTCAGGGCGGTCGACAGCGTCAGTGCTGCCAGGACCGCGCCTGCCTTCCGCGCGGTGTGGGGTATCGGTCTCATAGGGCTTCTGCTCCTTGAGGGCTGGAACGTCGTCGGTCTCTGCCTACCGCGGGCCGAGGCGGCCGCGGGCGGTGCGATGCCTCGTGTCCGACTCATTCCCGCTGGTAGGCTCCGCCCGGGCTGCGCCCCCGCAGCGCCCGGACACCTACGACGTTAAAGGCGCGGCGGTGCCGGTTTCCTCGACCGTCGGGAGGATCCTTGGAGGTGCCGGTTTGCAGCCTCCAGGTGGATGATATTGACCTCCGGAGGAAAACGGACGAGGTCCGTTTTCGTCCTCCGGGAGGTTGACGCATCCATACCTTTCGGCACGCGGCAGGCCACGGCCGTACGGTGGGCGTGCTCGTGGTTGCGCCGTCCTACGCCGTCGCGGTGGCCGGACCTCCTGCGCCGTCGAGTGCGGCGTCAGGTCTGCTGCTGGTCCGCGCGGTGGTGCGCTGGGTGCGCCGGGAACCGGCCTGCAGGAGCACGAGTGCCAGCGGCGCCATCGGCATGATCGCGAAGAACACGGTCGCCCATACCGCGCTGAGGCTGAGCAGTTCGTGGATGAACAGGATCGTGGGTGCGAAGAGCACCACGATGACGAAAGACCGCCAGGGCCCCGACCACTGGCCGCACCCGCTGTGGCGCCAGGGCGGTCAGCGCCAGGGCGAGCGTGGGGAGAACTAGGACGTAGGCAGCGCCGGGCACCAGCACCATGAGCGGCACGCAGGCGGCCGTCAGCAGGAGCAGCACCGCAGCGACGGTCTCCTGCCCGAGTCCCTCCTTCCAGCGCCGCACCACGAAGTGCGCTGTGAGCCCAGCCCCGATGAGGGGCTCCGCCGGCGAACATCCACGGCAGTAGCGGGTTCGGTCCAAGCCCGCTCTCCGGCGCCCACTTCATCGCCATGGCACCGAGCTGCGCCAGTCCTGCGGCGGTGGAGACGGACACGGCTCGCCAGGTCAGGCCCCACACGCTCCCCAGGACCCGCTTCCAGTGCAGGGACCTGGTCCGTACCGCGACGGCGCCGAGGGCCGCGATGACGGCCAGGCAGCCCAGCCCCGTCCCGACCGCCGCCGGGTAGCGCACGGTCAATCCCGCCATAGCTGGAAGAAGTGGAGGTCGCCGTCGGCGGTCAGCGTGGGGGCCTGTCCGTCGAAGGCCCAGGCCCGCGTGAGGTCCAGGGCTTGGTCGCCGTAGTGCTGGAGGGTCGAGTGGTCGACGTAGCGCGGGGCGTCCGTGGACTGGTGGTAGTGGTCGGCATCCCCGACCGCCGCGATGTTGAGCACCGTGAAGCCCTCGGGGATGAGGTTCGTCATGTCGGTGGAGTTGGGCATGAGTGCGTACAGCGAGGGGAAGAGCGAGCCTGTCACGGGCTGTTTCACGTGGCTGAGGAAGTAGCCGGCAACGGCGCTGTTGTTCGGGGAGGTCTCGAACATGAACGCCGGGCCGCTCATGCCGCGCGCCTCGAGGTTGAGGACGAGGTCGACGTCCTCGTAGTCGGCGCGGTGGTGGTGCATCTCGTTGCGGGCGCCGATGAGACCGATCTCCTCAGCATCGGTGATGACGATCTTCAATGAGTTCTCCGGCTGGCGCCCCTCGGCCTTGAGGGCCCGGAGCGTCTCGACGATGGTGGCCACGCCGTAGCCGTCATCGGCAGCCCCGTAGGAGTCACCGGAGGTGGTGAAGCGCGCTCTGTCCCCGTCTGAGTCCGTGGCCGAGTCGTAGTGGGCCATGAGTGCCATGGTGCGTTCCGACTTCCCCGGCACGTCGACGACGATCGTCTCGGCCGGCGCGTCCTTGACCGCCGCCTGTTGCTCGGCGGACAGCATGTCGAAGGTCTCCTTGTCCTCCGGTATGCTGAAGTCGAACAGCGGGTCGGAGTGCACGTCGGCGGTGTAACCCAGGTCGGCGAACATGCCGATGACGTCGTCGCGCGCCCGGTCGTGCGCCTCGCGATTGAGGACGCTGTGGGGCTCGTCGGCGAGGCGGTTGATGGAGGCCATGGCGCGCTCGGCGGAGAACTGAGTCGGGCCGGCGGTGGTCGGTGCGGGGGAGGGCAGGATGAGGACGCTCAGGCCCGCCACCAGCCCCAGCAGAGCGGCGATCGGAGCCAGCAGGCGCCGAGCGAGATCGGGTGTGGAGAAACGTTGATCAGTCATGGTGGCAAGCTCCCTGAGGATGTGAATCGGTGGTGAGTGGGGCAGGAGGGCCGGCGCCGCGTTCGCACCTTCCGCTCGACCTCGGCGGGTCAGGGACCCGAAAGGCGCGGCGTGGGGTACGAACGCGGCGCCGCCCGTCAGTTCAGTTCCGCCTTCGGCGGCGGGCTGGGAGCTCTGCGGCGCAGGTGGTGCCCTCTGCCGGGACGGTCCGTTGACGAGGAAGTCAGTCATGGCCGCAGTGGCACAGGCGTTGCTGCCGAAGGTGACGTGCCCGTAGCCCTCGACGGTGAGCAGGTGGCCGTTGTCCAGCTGGTCGGTGAGGCTCTGGGCCCAGGGGTAGAGGGTCCGGGAGTCCTTGGTGAGCCCGACGACGAGGATCGGGTCGGAGCCCTCGGCGTGGGTCTCCTGGGGCGGGGTCTGTGCCCGGTGTCCCCAGCCGCGGCAGTAGGCGTCCAGGCCATTCGAGGTACCGCCGAAGAAGGGGGAGGTCTTCCTCTCGGCGGCTGCCTGAGCGTCCCAGTCAGAGACGGTGTCGGCCGTGTCCGGGTAGTCGTTGCAGATGACCGCGGCAGACATGAACAGGGTGTTGGCCCCGGCGACGGCCTGTTCGGCGGTCGTCGGCAGCTGAGATGCGAGCGTGCTCTGCTTCGCTGCCACCATGAGGGCGCCGTCGCGGTTGTTCATCGCCGGGGCGAGCATGGCGGTCAGCGCGTCCCAGTCCGGTTTCTCGACCGCGTAGTGCTGGATGATGGTGGTGGCCTCCTGCGTGTTGACGGTGACGCTGGAGTCCGGGGCGGTGAGAGGGGCCTGGTCCAGGCCGTCGACGAAGGCCGTCAGCTGGGCGATCGCCTCGTCCGTGGAGCCGGTCAGGGGGCAGCCATCATGGGCCTGGCAGTGCTCGACGTACTGGCGCAGGACAACTTCCTTGAAAGCCGTGACCTCGGCCTCCCCGTCGGCCCAGCGCTGCGACGGGTCCATGGCCCTCGTCCAGGACGGTGCGTCCGACGCGGCCTGGGAAGAGGTCGGCGTAGACGGCTCCGATATGGGTCCTGCACGAGACCCGGGTAGTTCAGCGTGGCGTCCCCGGATGTGGCGCGCAGGACGTCCAGGTCGCGGGCGACGTTGCGGGTGCCGACGTGGTCGAGCAGCTCGGGGACCTCGGAGTGCTGGGCGCACCTGGCGGCGTCGGCCGCGCCCCGGTCCATCTTCTCCTGGGCCGACAGACTCTTGGAGGAGGCGGTGTTGCTTGGCCCGATGTCGGGGTCTTGCCGTTCTGGGCGTCGGTGAGGGCCTGGCTGATGTCCTCGTTGGTCCAGCAGGTGATCGGGGTGGACTGCCCCACGCCACGCGGATCGAAGCCGACGATGTCATAGCCGGCTCGAAGCTCCTCGGGCAGGGCGGTGGCCTGGGCCTCCAGCTCCCGGATCCCGCTGCCGCCGGGGCCTCCTGGGTTGGTGAACAGGGAGCCGTGCTCGGCGTCGCCGTCGGAGGCGGGAAGCTTCTTCAGGGCGATCGTGATGGTTTGGCCGCCAGGGTTGTTGTAGTCAAGGGGGACGGTGACCGTCCCGCACTGGAAGGGCGAGGTGCCGTCCGAGCAGTCCTGCCAGTCGATGTCCTGGTTGTAGAAGCTCTCCAGCCCTTGCGGGACGCTGGCCTGGGAGGAGTCGTCGGAGCTGCCAGTGGAGTTGCCGGCCTGGTCGGTGGGTGTCGGCGCAGATGGGTTCGCAGCGCCGGCGGCAGAGATCTGCGGCTGGCACGCTGTCAGGGCGGCCGACAGCATCAGTGCTGCCAGGGCCGCGGCCGCCTTCCGCGCGGTGAGGGGTGACGGTCTCATAGGACTTCTGCTCCTTGGGTGTCGAGATTGTGTCCGGGCTGTCTGCCCCGTCCGGGTTGTGCTCCCGCAGTGCCCGGACTTCTGTGACGCTAAAGGCGAGGCGGTGCCGGTTTCGTCGGCCACCGGGATGGATTCGGCTGGCCTGCCGGAGGAGACGGACGACGTTGTCCTCCCCCAGGTGGTCGCCGCCTTCGTACCTTTCGGCTCAGGGTCGGTGGGTCAGGACCCGAAGACACGGCGTGGGGTACGAACGCGACGCCAGGGGCGGGCCGGCTCAGGCCTTGGGCCAGGCGACGACCAGGCAGACGGCGACGAAGGCGAGAGTCAGTCCCACCTGCATCCAGCCGAGCCAGGCCCGGCGACGCGGCAGCGTGGGCAGCTCCGGCCACAGCGTGATGCCCCGGACGATGCCGTACATGCCGGGCAGCGACGCCACCGCCAGGATCCAGGCGGGCACGTGCGCCCAGGGTCCGGAGGCCGCGGCCGCCGCCAAGCAGGCGAGGAGTGAGGCCACGCGGCAGACCACCGCCATGCGGCTGGGTGCGCTCGCCGCACGGGCGGCCGTGTACAGACCCATGATGAGCGCCAGGATGGTGAAGGCGCCGAGGATCATGCCCTGGAGCAGCATCTCGGCCCGGCACCGGTAGGCGCGCCGTCGAGACCTTCTGTCCGTCGGTCAGGAGCGCCGCGGCGAGCTCGGAGGCGGTGCCGTCCGTGTTCTGGTCGGTGTAGACCATGACGGCCTTGCCCGACTCCTTGTCGATGGCCAGGTGCGTCATGTACTCCATCGTGGTGCCGCCGTGATTAATGATCGTGTGCCCGTCGACGACGTCGGTGTACCAGGTGTAACTGACCTTCTCTCCCGGAAGCTGGACTCCGGCCATGACCTCCGCGGGCCACCGCGCCTCCTGGGCGTTGTCCCCGCCGGGGACGGTGTCGGCCAGGACCGCCTGGGTGTAGCGGGTCATGTCCTCCGGGGTGCTCCACACGCCGGCGCCGGCCGGGTTGGAGGCCGTGCCGCTGAGCGACTGGCCGCGGCGCCCATTGGCCTGGACCCCGTGAATGGCGCCGTCGGGGATCTCCGACTGGCCGGCGGTGAGAGTCGTGTGCTCCATGCCCAGAGGTGTGAAGAGCCGCTCCGAGACGTAGGACTTCCAGGACTCGGCCCCGGCGGCGCGAGTGAGGGCCTCGCCCAGCAGCGAGATGCCCAGGTTGGAGTAGGCGAACTCGCCGCGCTTGCCCAGTGTGGTGGTGCGGGTCTTCTCGATGAGCTGGTCGGTGCTGTCGGCGAAGGGGTTGAGTCCCAGAATGTCGCCTCGCAGCACGAACTTGCTCAGGTCCTGCGAGGGGACGCCCGGGATGCCGGAGCGGTGCGAGGCGAGCTCCTCCAGGGTGGCCTCGCCCGCCGGGGTGCCGGCGAGCTCGGGCAGGTGGGTGGACAGCGGGTCACTGGCCTTGACCTCGCCGCGCGCGATGGCGTCGGCCAGGAGCTGGCCGGTAAAGGTCTTGGTGATCGAGCCGATCTCCATGGGGGTGGTGGACGTGTACTTCTGGCCAGAGGCGGCGGTGCCGATGCCGGCGTGACGGGCGCCGTCGGCGGTGATGACGGAGACGTGGATGCCGCGGGCCTGATAGTCGTCGGGCAGGAGGCCGATGACCTGCTGGGCCAGGTCCTTGTCACCGGTGATGGAGGAGGTGTCGGCCTTCGGCGCGTGCGGCCCGGCGGCGAAGACCACCAGAGCCAGGCAGGCCGCCAGGACCGCGCAGGCCCAGCGGGGGAGGAGACCGCGCGGCCGGATGGGAGATGTGGGCCTGGCCTGCGGTGATGGCGGCTGGGGACGGGGGATTGGAGAGGTGACGGTGCTCATGGAGCCAGGCTGTCCTGGCGATCTCACCGGGACGATCCAGCCAGCCAGTCAACTCATGTCGGGCTGGCCCGACAAAAGAATGACGGTCCGCGAGAAGGTCAGGTCTGCAGGTCAACGTGGGGCGCCCGTCCTGATCTGGGTGAGCCCGGGCAACGCGACGCTGATGAACAACCTCCCATGTGGTTCCGGACGTGCAGAGAATCTTGGAACGGTGGAGAGTGTCCACATCGGTGACAAAGGCGGTCGCAGGCGCTGAGTGCGCTTGACGAAACCGCATGATTTCGCGGTTCTGTCAGCGGCCCGATCGGGCCGCAGGCTCCTTTGCTGCGGATTTGGACACGAACCTCTCTCAAGGGGGTCTTTCACAGCCCCGGCGACGCCTCGTCATCGGGGCTGGCGGGCGGCCGGCGACAGCTTCCCCAACACGCCGGGCGGGAGTGATCTACGCCGCAGACACGCTCTCCGAGGGGTCTCGCCCGCCTGCCTGAGGCCGCTGGTGGCATCCGCGAGTTCGTGCGAGAAGGTATTTGTTATCGGGACGAAAGTCCTCGCCTCTATCGCAAGATGTTGTGGTCAAGATATAATGGAGACACAACATGATGTGGCTCAATGCGCTGATTGAGGTGTATGTGGGCGTATGGTCGGCACCGGTGCCGCCGACCGTTTGGCTTGCAGTGCGCAGTCACTGACGGCGCCCAGAAGGACCGGCCTCATCGACGCTCGACAAGGCCGTGAACAGGAACGAGAAGAACCATCGGAGAGCCCGTGCTCGAGAAGAACCCTGCCTCACCGCCCCGCGGCCGACGGCTGCGCCGAGCCGTCGGCCGGCACCCCGCGCTCGCCCCGGCGTCCGCTGACTCCGCCGTCGCCCGCGGCGAGCCTCCCACCGTTGACGCCATCGCCACCATCACCGAGTACCTGGACCGCTCCGACTGGCGCGTCAACGCCAACGCCAACCAGGGCTACTCACTGGGCGGGATGATGCTCAACACCTCCGGCAAGGTCGTCGCCAACTACTGGCTCAGCCAGGTCTACCCGGCCGTTGCCGTGCCAGGCCCTACCGCAACGCGGACCTCCACATCCACGACCTGGACATGTTCGCCGGTCTGCGCCGGCTGGTCGCTCAGGACCTCCTCAGCAGGGCTTCAACGGCGTCCCCGGCGCCATCGCCGCCGAGCCCCGCCAAGCACTTCTCCTCCGCCGTCGGGCAGATCGTCAACTTCCTGGGCACCCTCCAGAACGAGTGGGCCGGCGCCCAGCCTCTCACTCCTTCGACACCTACATAGCGCCCTTCGTCCGCCTGGACGACATGACCCTACGCCCAGGTCAAGCAGTGCATGCAGGAGCTCATCTTCAACCTCAACGTCCCCTCGCGCTGGGGCACCCAGACACCCTTCACCAACCCTCACCTTCGACTGGACCTGTCCCGCGGATCTCGCCGACGAGCACCCCTCATCGGCGACGACGTCTGCGATTCGCCTACGGCGACCTCCAGGGAGATGGACCTCATCAACCGCGCGCCTTCATGGAGGTCATGACCGAGGGCGACGCCGAGGGCCGCGTCTTCACCTTCCCCATCCCCACCTACAACATCACCAGGGACTTCGACTGGGACTCTCCCAACACCGAGCTCCTGTTCACCATGACCGCGAAGTACGGCCTGCCCTACTTCCAGAACTTCATCAACTCCGAGCTCGATCCCGGCATGATCCGCTCCATGTGCTGCCGCCTCCAGCTCGACCTGCGCGAGCTGCTCAAGCGCAGCAACGGCCTGTTCGCTCGGCCGAGCAGACCGGGTCCGTCGGCGTCGTCACCATCAACATGGCCCGGCTCGGCTGCCTCTACGCCGACGACGAGGCCGCCCTGACCGCCCGGCTCGACGAGCTGCTCGAGATCGGCCGTGACAGCCTCGAGCTCAAGCGCACCGTCATCCAGCACCACATTGACGCCGGCCTGTTCCCCTTCACCAAGCGGTACCTCGGCAGCCTGGACAACCACTTCTGACCCTGGGCGTCAACGGCATGAACGAGATGGTCCGTAACTTCACCCACGACGCCTACGACCTGACCGACCCGCGCAGGCACGCGCATGTCGTGCGCCTCCTGGACCACGTGCGGGACAAGATGGTCGAGTTCCAGGAGGCCACCGGCCACCCTCTACAACCTCGAGGCCACGCCGGCCGAGGGGCACCACCTACCGCTTCGCCAAGGAGGACCGCAGCGCTACCCGGCATCCTCCAGGCCGGCACGGAGGCCAACCCCTACTACACGAACTCTCCCAGGTCCCGTGGGCTACACCGACGACCCCTTCGAGGCCCAGGAGATGCAGGAGGAGCTCAGACCAAATGCACCGGCGGCACCGTCCTGCACCCTGTACATGAACGAGCGGATCTCCTCGGCCGCCGCCTGCAAGGAGCTCGTGCGCCGCTCCTGACCGCCTTCCGCACGCCCTACATCACCATCACGCCGACCTTCTCCATCTGCCCCGTCCACGGCTACCTGGCCGGCGAGCACCTGACCTGCTCCAAGTGTGCCGAGCTCCACCCCGAGGCCGAGCCGGTCGAGTGCGAGTGTGGACCCGCGTCATGGGCTACTTCCGGCCGGTGCGCTCGTTCAACATCGGCAAGAAGGGCGAGTACATGGAGCAGCAGATGTTCACCGAGGCCGCTGCCGGCGCCACGGCCCGGCCGTATCGCGCCTGAGCGCGGTCAGCGCCTGAGGACCCGCCGGGACCGCTGGGCGCCGTCGGATGATCCGGCGACGGCGCCCAGCGGTCCCGTGGCAATGACGACAAGACGTGAGAGGAGCAGCCGTGAACTCCCTGCCGAGAAGCTCGCAGGCTTCTTCACCCGTTCCGACGGCGGGGGAGAGCCTCGAGCACCGGCCGGCCGACGACTTGGTGATCGCCGGGCTCGTCCGATGAGCACGGTCGACTGGCCCGACCACCTGACCGCGACCGTCTTCGTGCAGGGCTGCCCTGGAACTGCTTCTACTGCCACAACCAGGCCTCATCCCCCACCCGCACGCCCGGCCAGGTGGCGTGGGAGGAGGTGCGCGCCCTGCTGCGCCGCCGGAGCGGGCTGCTCGACGGCGCCGTCCTCACCGGCGGTGAGGCGCTGCGCCAGGACGCCCTGGCCGACGCCGCCCGCGAGGTCATCGACATGGGCTTCCAGGTGGGGCTGCACACGGCCGGGCCCTACCCGCGGCGGCTGCGCGACATGATCGAGGCCGGGCTCGTGCACTGGGTGGGTCTGGACATCAAGGCCCTGCCCGAGCACTACGAGCAGGTGGTCGGCCGGGCGAACGCGGCCGCGAAGGCCTGGGAGAGCCTGGAGGTGCTCATCGAGGCGGCCGACCGCGGCGGGCCGGACTTCGAGGTGCGCACCACCGTGGTGCCTGGGGACGTGACGGCCGACGACGCCGTCGAGGTCGCCCGGCGGGTGCACGCTGCGGGGGCTCGGGTCTACGCCCTCCAGCAGGCCCGCTCGGAGGGGATGACCGGCGAGTTCGACGTCGTGGCGCCCGGCTGGGACGCGGCTTGCGAGCGCATGGCCGAGCGCATCGAGGCCCTGGGGTGGGACCGCTTCACCTATCGCCCGGCGTAGAGCGCCACCAGCGAGCGCCAGGAGGTCGTTGATCCGCTGACGTGGGTCGCCGTGGGGAGCGGTGTCCATGGTTGGTGGCGGGGCGCGCTCCTAGCCTCGGGGCATGAGCTACGACATCCTGATCTTCGAGCCGGCGGCGGTCTCAGACAAGGACTTCCCGCAGTGGTGGAAGCGGGTCTCCCGATGGGAGGAGCCGCACGACTACGACACCACCGAGGGCTCCACCCCGGCGATCAGGTCCTTCTTTCGCGAGCTCATCCGCACCTTCCCGCCGATCAACGGTCCCTACGCTCTGACTGATGAGGAGGTCGACGCGCGAGGGGAGGCCGAGGGGCTGCCGATCGGCGACTACGTTATCGGCGCCGACTTCATCTACGCCGGCGTCGGCTGGTCGGACGCGAACGTATTCGCCAAAACCGTCGGCCAGCTGGCATGGACGCAGCGGCTCGCGGTCGCCTACCTCAGTGAGGACGGCTCGATCTTCCGGCCGTAGGGGCTGGTGCGGTCCGTCGTCGAGTGGCCTTCTGCGGTTGTTCACCTCTCAACTGGATGGTTAGGCTGAACCGCACGCCAGAGGAGACGACCGTGAAGACCAGACGAGTAACCCAGCTTCTCATGACCGCGGGGCTCGCCGTTGCGACGGCCACCGCATGCCTGCCGATCCAGCCTCAAGGAGGTGACCCGGGCGCGGCCGCGTCATCGGCCGGCGCCCGCACCGAGCAGCCGTCCCGAGCAGTTCCGCCGGCGCTGCGGCGTCGTCGTCTCCGGGTGGCGCACCATCCGTGCCAGCGGCTCCGTCGTCGAGCGCCGAGCAGCCGACCGACGGCGGCCCGTCGGGCGAGCCGTCCGCCTCCGCCTCGCCGTCCGACGCCGGAACGGCGACGCCCTCACAGCCGTCTGGTCAGGGGCGATCCGATGCGCAGATCAGCGGCTGGGCATCGACTACTTCGAGGGCTTCGACTCCTCCCTTGAGGATCTGGGCTGGGAGCACTACGGCTGGGGCGATCCGTCTGTTGGACACGGGGCCATGGGAGTGATGTCGCGGAAGAACTCCTTCACCCAGAACGGAGAACTGATCGTCCGCACCCCAGTACCAGGACGGTCAGTGGAGCGCCGGCGGCACCTCGAGCGAGAACGTCTTCGCGGCCTCACGCGGCCGGTGGGAGGTCGCGCCAAGTTCCCCCGGGCCAAGGGGATCGGGTACGTCTTCCTGCTGTGGCCGCAGGACCAGGGCTGGCCCCCGGAGATCGACTTCGCCGAGGGCCGGGTCAACGGTCCGCGTGTGGAGGGCACCTACCACTGGGACCCCGATAACAAGCAGGCGCAGCAGGTCCTCGATAACGACGACATGGGTGGCTGGCACACCTACGGCGTCATCGTGGAGGACAACCTCATCACCTTTCACCCTCGACGGCCAGGGTGGGGTCGGATCGAGCGGAGCATCACCGACAAACGGATGTTCTTCGGGGTCCAGACCGGGGCGATGGACCCCAACGGCGACGCGAAGCAGTACGAGACCGTTGACGGCGGTGTCCCCGGCCCGCTCACCCCGGCCGTCTCCGACATCCAGATCGACTACGTCGCTCACTACACCAGGGGGTAGCTCGGTGCACCGGCGTGGTGCTGCCTCTCGATCCTCGGCCAGCCCGGAGCCGATGAGGCTGCGCGGCTCATCATCGATGCCCGCGTGAAGGAGGGGCTGGTCTCCTCCTGCCTTCTCAAGGTGGAAATGGCGCGAGCGGCGCATCGCGATCACTTCGACGCCCGCCTGGCCGGTGCCGCTCGGGCCCGGGGGGCTGGGTGTGATCGACCCGCTGGGCTCATAGCACCGATAGACCTCCTCGAAGGGCGCAGGCGCGGGTTGCGCTCTGGTAGGCGTCCGGCCCTGGGTGACCGACGTTGATGACCAACAGCATCTCCACGTCTTGATCGGCGAAGAACTCGGCCGCTAACGCCTCGGCGTCATCGGCGTTCATGGGGCCGGCTGCCAGCTGACGGCGCGATCGCCTGGATGACGTAGGCCGTCTGAACCAGTGCTGAGGCGCGCGCCCACCGGGCCCGCATGTCCGGCCCGCCCTCCTCCAGCAGCTGCTGGTAGCGCTCGGCGCGCGGGTGCAGTCGCGGTAGGGACCCGGCGAAGGATCGATCGGCTGCGCAGACGAGTGTGAGAGGCGCCCCTGCTGCCTGCTCGCGATTGCCGCGAGGAAGACAGGGCAGTAACCGTTCCCGGGCGGCGGGTGACTGCACGGCCGCCACCCGCAATGGTTGGGCGTTGACTGCCGTCGGTGCCCACTTGGCCAGCTCGTGGATCGCCCGCAGCTGGGCGTCCGTCACCGGTTCATCGGTGAAGCTGTAGGCGGTGCGTGCGCCGCCGAACAGCAGCGAGGCATCGGACTCGGTCAGGACGGACTCGCCGGGCACGGGGCCCGGAACCGGAACGGGGGAGACGACTGCCATGCCTCGATTGAAGCATGTGCCGTCTCCCCCGATCAGGCCGGTCGGCGCGCCACCTGGAACACCGACCGCCTCGGGCGGAGACCGTCCCATAAGACAGCCTGGACGACCTCCGCCCTCGCTGGCCTCGACCCCGACTCAGGCCTCCCAGCCGATCTCCGTCGCGCGGTCAATCCGCGCGGTTCTGGAGAACGTGTGTGCTGTGAGTGCCTGGGCCCTATCGTTCAAGGAGTAGCCGTTCTTCTCGATGGGGAGGCGAGGTTCCGATCCGAGTTCGCCGTGGGAATGGGGCAGGAAGTATGGAGGAGAAGGCCGTTCCCGGCGTTCGGTGTGATCTTGGTTCTCGGCATCGCCTCCTTGTGCCTTGTTGCTGATGCGGCGCGTCGGGCGCCGTCCGTCGTGAAACGGTCGAGGACAAGACAACCGAAGCCGGTGTTGCGAGGACGTTGGCACCCATCAGTTCCATGTGCTTCGTTCGCTACGCCCAGGCGTAGCGAAGCAGCATCAGTTGGGGCAGCCTGTGCGGGGCCTTGTTTGAGGAGTGTGACGTTTGCTCACATCGCGTGAGCTGAGATGGCGCGGATTGAGCAGAGGCGGACCGAGTCGGCAAGGAGTATCGAGACGCGTTAACTCCCGCAGCGGCCAGAGGGGCTGCAATGGGAGAATGATCTTCAGGGATCAGGTTCTCTTTGCACTCCAGGAGGCAGCTTGTGGATTGCGGTGTGGTTGCATTTTATGGTTCTTCAGGTTATTAGCCTCGCTGAAGTGCTTCAATTCTCTCGGCTAGCCGCCATGCTCTCTTCTCGTGACTTGAGGTACCAGTGAACACCTCCCTCGTCTCCCTTCCCACCAGTATTCTCTGAGCGCTGGGGACCGGCTGGTCCTATCGGCCGACGTCGAGGCGCCGGAAGTTCTTGGGGAAGTCCGTCCCTTATGTCGTGACGTTTATTCTCGGGGCCGGGGTTGGTGCTGCTGGCGCGTCGGATGATGCGCCGCCTCAGCCGGAGGCGACTCCTGTGCCCACCGTGGTCTGTTGCCCAACCCCTGTCCCCCACGGTTGTTGACGGCCCGTCGCACGGTGCCAGCGGTGATCACTGCCGTCGCCGGTGCCGGCAACGGAGCTCCACAGCCCCGCCAGCGGGCCGCTGCTCCGGGGCGGAGCAGGGCTCAGCGCGAGTGAGGGAGATACCGGATTCGGGGCCTCGCCCGCACGGGCAGGCCGTGCAGCCTGGAGTCCGACTCGGGCGGCGCCTACCGCAACTGCACGGCGGCTCGTGATGCCGGTGCGGCGCCGCTCTATCGAGGCCAGCCCGGCTACCGGCCCGAGCTGGACCGCGACAAGGACGGCATCGCCTGCGAGTGGAAGTAGGAGCGATCGACGGCGGCGTCGAGGCGTACACGGGACGCTCCCTCGATCGACTGGGCGAGGACTGACACAGCAACCGTGTCCTGACGAATAGGGCGGGGTTCCAAGCAGAGCTAATCTGCTTGGAACCCCTGCCCTGTCTATGACCGTTCCTCAGGTCAGGTCAGATCAGGGTGGTCTCCGACGTCACCGGATGAGTGCACCACTGCTGTGGAAGTAGAACCGGCCGCCGTCGATCGTGGCCCAGCCGGTGGTCACGGAACCGTTGGGCTGGAGGTAGTACCAGACGCCGTCGACCTGCTTCCAACCGGTCGCCATGGAACCGTTGGCGTTGAGGTAGTACCAACGGCCTCCGTCCTTGACCCAGCCGGTTGCCATGGAGCCGTCCGTGTTGAGGTAGTACCAGACGCCGTCGACCTGCTTCCAGCCGGTCGCGATCGCGCCGTCGGCGTTGGCGTAGTACCAGTGGCCGTCCACGTCCAGCCACTTTCCGGTGGCCATTGCGCCGGACTCCTCCAGGTAGTACCACTGTCCGCCGGAGGCGACCCAGCCCTTGGAGGTCATGACACCCTCACCGTTGAAGTGGTACCAGGTGTTGTCGACCTGCTTCCAGCCGGTGGCGATGGCTCCATCGGCGTTGGCGTAGTACCAGGCGTTGTCGGCGTTCACCCAGCGACCGTCGGCCATGGCGCCGTTTGCGGGGTCGAGGTAGTAGCGGGTGCCGTCGACGGTGACCAGGCCGGTCTCCATCTTGCCGTCGGCGTTGAAGTGGTACCAGGCGCCGTCGATGGACTTCCAGGTGCTGGAGGCCAGGTCGCCGTTGGGGTTGGCGTAGTACCAGGTGTCCTTGTCCTTGACCCACTTGTTGGCCTGCATGGCCCCCATGTCGTCGAAGGAGTACAGGACGTCCTTGACCTTCTGAGTTCCGGTGACCGCGGCGCCATCGGTGCCGAAGTAGTACCACGTGCCCTCGATCTGGGCCCAGTCCTTCTTCAGCTCACCCTTCTCGTAGTAGTAGCGGTGGCCGTCCTTGGTCTCCCAGCCGGTCTTGGGTTCCTCAGGATTGTTGCTGGGGTTGGCCGACGGGGCTGCGGTGGGGTCAGCGGACGGTGCGGTGCTGGGGTTGTCGACGGCGCCGTGGTGGGGCTAACCGACGGCGCCGTGGTGGGGTCAGCGGACGGTGCTGTGCTGGGGTTGGCCGACAGCGCCGTGGTGGGGTCAGCGGACGGTGCTGTGCTGGGGTTGACCGACGGCGCCGTGCTGGGGGCTGGCCGACGGCGCTGCGGTGGGGTCAGCCGACGGGGCTGTGCTGGGGGCTGGCTCGACGGGGTTGTGGTGGGCTTGGTGCTGGGCGCCGTGGACGGGGTGGAGGCGGCCTGGGTGGCGGTGGCCTCGGTGGGCTTGGTGCTGGGCTCCCGTCGCGGTGGTCGGCTCCCGTGGTGGGGCTTGGTCGGCGCTGCGGCGGCTGTGGCGTCAGTCTGTGGTGCCGGCTGAGAGGTCGCCTGCTGGGTGGAGGTGGCCTCAGTGGGCTTGGTGCTGGGCTCCGTCGCGGTGGTCGGCTCCGTGGTGGGCTTGGTCGGCGCTGCGGCGGTTGTGGCGTCAGTCTGTGGTGCCGGCTGAGAGGTCGCCTGCTGGGTGGAGGTGGCCTCGGTGGGCTTGGTGCTGGGCTCCGTCGCGGTGGTGGGCGCCGTGGTGGGCTGGTCGGCGCTGCGGCGGGTTGTGGCGTCAGTCTGTGGTGCCGCTGAGAGGTCGCCTGCTGGGTGGAGGTGGCCTCAGTGGGCTTGGTGCTGGGCGCCGTGGACGGGGTGGAGGCGGCCTCGCCCCCCTGCTGGGCGGTGTCCCCGGCGGCCTGGGTGGCGGTGTCCCCAGTGGCCTGGGTGGCGGTGTCCCCGGCGGCCTGGGTGGCGGTGTCCCCGGCGGCCTGGGTGGCGGTGGTTGTGGCGTCAGTTTGTGTTGCCGGCTGAGAGGTCGCCTGCTGGGTGGCGGCGGCCTCGCCCCCCTGCTGGGTGGGGCCATCACTCTGGGCCAGGGCTGCGGGACCTGCCAGTCCCACGAGCGTCATCGCCGCGAGTGTGCCGATCATGTATCGGCCAGTGCGCTTCATCATGTCCTCCTTGAGGAAATGGTTCTCTTCCTTGTGAACGTCTCCGTCGCAACCGGCCGGTCAACAGTCTTCTCTGGCCTTTTCTCCGGAGGGCGGATACAGAGAATATACGAGCCTGCGATGCTGTTTAACTAGCTGTTATGCATGGATATGGCATCAGTTTGGTTAAGTTCTTGTGTCTCTTCAAATGGTTATCCGCATGGTTTATGCGGTTCAATGCATGGAGTAGTCTGTCTCGTTCTCTCGTGGTGCGCTCAGGCGAGGGATTGAAGATCCGTAGAGCGGCAAGCACGGTGCGGCGGGCTCCTGAAGGCCCTCGATCCCGAGTGCTTCCACATCTGTCACAAAGGCTTTGAGGAACCCCAGCGAGGGGAAGCGAGACTGCATGATCCCGAGGGTCTCGGACAAGTGCGATCGACGTGCGGGCCTCTTTGCGGCAGATGTGGACACGTAGCCCATGGGGTCCCAAGCAAACGCGTTTGCTTGGGACCCCATGGGCCTGGATCTCGGTCAGTCGCCGGTGGGGCGATCCTCCCGGGACTCATTCAGTTGTGGTGAGTGCGGTCGGGTCATCGCTTGGCGGCGTGGTAACCAGCAGATTCGGCTTGCGTGCCGGAAGAGAAGCAAGCTTCGGGCTTGGTGACGTTGTACGACTGGTTACCGGGCCGATGATAGATCATGCTGCTCGCATTGCCCTTGATCGGGGCCCATGCGGGGCAGCTGTAGCCCCCGTTGTTGACGGTGATCCACCGACCGTTGCCGTCGAAGGCGTAGGTCCAGCCACCGATCGTTCTGGTGGTGCTGACCAGCATCGCGCCGCTTCCATCGACGTAGAAGGTGCCCTCGATCCACTTCATAGTGGCCATCGCGCCGCCACTGTTGAAGTAGTACCAGGTGCCGCCGATCTGCTGCCACCCGGTCGCCATGGTGCCGCCGGCGCCGAGGTAGTACCAGGTGCCGCCGATCTGCTGCCATCCGCTCGCCATGATGCCGCTACCGTGGAAGTAGTACCAGGCGCCGTCGATCTGCTGCCAGCCAGTGACCATGGCGCCGGTCCCGTCGACGTAGTACCAGTGGCCATCCGGCGAGATCCACTTCCCGGCAGCCATTGCGCCGGAGCCCTCGAGGTAGAACCACTGTCCGCCGTTGGAGACCCAGGTGCTTGAGCGCATGGCGCCAGTGGTGTCGAAGTAGTACCAGGAACCGTCGACCCGTGCCCAGCCGGTAGTCATCGCCCCGTTGTCGCCCAGGTAGTACCGGTGGCCGTCCGGTGAGATCCAGCCGGTGCTCATGACGCCGTCGTTGTTGAAGTGGAACCAGGTGCCGTCGATCTGCTGCCAGCCGGTGGCCATGGCGCCGTCGGCGTTGGCGTAGTACCAGTGAGCGCTCACCTGCTTCCAGGTGCTCGCGGTCATGGAACCGTCGTTGTTGAAGTGGTACCAGCTCGCCCCGACCTTCACCAGGCCGATGGACTTGGCGCCGACTTCGTTGACATAGAACCATGTGTCGCCCAGGGTGCAGCCACGTGCTGGTGGCGATGACACCGGAACCCTGGACGTAGAAACTGACTCCGTCCTGGTCGATCCACCGGTTGGCCTGCATGACGCCGTCGTTGTCGAAGTAGTAGTCGGCGTTGTCGACGCTCCGCCTGCCCGTGAGGGCAGCGCCGTGGGCGTCGGCGTAGTACCGCTTGCCCTCCAGTTGCAGCCAGGTGCTGGTCTGCAGGGTGCCGTCGGCGTCGACGTAGTACTTGCGGCCTCCGTCGAGGACCCAGGTGCTGGTCTTCTTGACGCCGTTCTCGTAGTAGATGACAGCTTGCCGTTCTCCTCCCGCCATTCCTTCTTGGGCTCGGCGGGCGGGTCGGAGGGCCTGTCCGAGGGGGTGGGATCTTCAGAAGGCGTGGCGCTCGGTGCCTCACTCGGTGACAGCAGGCGCGGGGAGACTCGGAGGGCTGGGCGGAGGTGCTTAGGCCGCCACGGGTGCCGGGGGAGTGGCGGGAACGGCTGGTGAAGCCTCGGCCGGGGCGACCGGCGGAGGCTGCTGGTTGCTCGGCGACGACGTCGCCTGCCGGGGGTGCGGTTGGCTCTTCGGCTAGACGCGGTGGGACTGGCGAGTCCCACGAGCGTCATCGCTGCTGAGCGTGCCGACCATGGATCGACAGGAGCGCTTCATAACTTCCTCATGAGGGCACGGTCCTCAATCGTGTGAACAGTGCATCCACCGCTGTTTACCTGTACAGTCCTCGCCAAGTGCATGCGTCGAGGTGGGTGCCGAGCAATTTTACTGTGCGACTACTTTAGTGGAAGGGGTTGAAGTTCCTAAAAAATGTTTCATTTCGGTCAACATATACTCGTCAGGTGAATTTTTTCTGACTCGCGGAATACCTGTCCTCTGTGAGGATGCAAGAGCGAGCCGATGCTTTTGGTGGGCAACCCTACACTTTGATCTATTTAAGTGTTTCGAGTTCTATACGTAAATAACAATACGTCAACAACTTCGGGATGTGTGTCGAAATATATAGGGGAAGGAGTGGGGGAGATCTAGGATGTCGGAATCGATGAGGTTGTTGTTCCGAGACGGTCAGTGAGGACTTATGTCATTCGAAGATGCATTGCTCAACATAGCGAATCGTGTGCAAGATTATGCTGGTTCGCTTGAGACGGAAGAAGCCACCAAAAATGCCATCATCATGCCCTTCATTCAGGGTGTTCTAGGCTATGATGTCTTCAATCCGGATGAAGTGGTGCCTGAGTTTGTTGCTGATGTTGGCAGTCGTAAAGCAGAAAAAATCGACTATGCAATTAAGCGTGAAGAATCTATACAGATTCTAGTCGAGGCCAAAAAGATTGGGGAACCCCTATCTCTTGAGCATGCCAGTCAGCTTGTTCGCTACTTTTCAGTTTCTAATGCGCGAATTGGCGTTCTGACTAATGGAAGATATTGGCAGTTCTATACTGATTTGGACAAGCCAAATATTATGGACTCCAGGCCGTTCCTTCGTTTGGATCTCATGAATGTCGACACTTACATTCTTCCAGAGCTGAAAAAACTCACCAAGGCGACTTTCGATCTTGATTCGGTTTTGACGGCAGCCGAAGAACTCAAGTATGTGTCTTCTACGAAAACCGAGATTGCCCAAACTTTCAGTAATCCTGACGCTGATTTTGTTCAACTGTTTGCGCGCCGCGTGTATGATGGTGCGCTGACCGCGAAGATGCGAGACTTCTTCCAAGGGGTTGTGGAGAAGGCGTGTAGGCAGTTCCTTGCGGAGCAAGTTAATGAACGCCTGAAAAATGCTCTCGCCGAATCTACTTCTGTGTCAACGGAAAGCGAAAATGAGGTGTCTCGAGTAGATGTTGATGTCGAGGATAAAAAAGCTGGTATTGTAACTACCGAGGAGGAGAGACAGGCGTATATGATTGTCCGCGCAATTGTAGCTGCGGAGATTCCGTTAGAACGTATCGTCGATCGTGACACCAAGAGTTATTTTGGTGTTATAGTTGACAACTCAAACCGCAAGCCTGTGTGTCGTTTTTCATTTTAATGGGAAGAGTAAGAAGTACCTTGGTCTGCTTGATGAACACAAGGCAGAGACTCGTTACGAAATTGAGCGACTGGAAGACATTTACCAGTATGCTGAACAGCTTCGCGAGGCCGCTCGTCGTTATCGGTGAGGTTAGCTGAGTAAGTGGAGGGCGAATACTTACTGGTAGCGACGCTAGCTGCATCGGCTGCCGTCGGCGCCTGGGTCTGAATGGTCCAGGCGCCGATCGCGGTTTCCAAGCGGCGACGGCCCGGGATCACGGCAACAGGCTCTTGTCGACCACTCTTCGCCGTTCCAACGACGGTGAACCAGGTGGGCCTACCGGCGCGATGGAGCAAGTCGGCTCCCTCGGGCTCCACTGCCAGATGGTCCATGACGACGTCGAGTGCTGCTCTCCAAGTCTGCATCTCGATCCCTGTCTCGGCGTGCGCGCGTAGGAGGTCTGCGACGAGCAGCATGATGTCGTCTCGGTCGGCGTTGTTCGTGGGGTGCCAGTGCTTGCCGACGGTGGCGGCGAGGCGATCGGCATGTTCGAGCACCGCCGTCTCGGCTTCGGTTGCGATGTCGCGTGGATAGATCATGATGGGCTCCTTCGAGTAGTGAGGGCCCATTCTCTGGAACCGCGCGTAGCTTGTCGGAAGCTTTGAGCCTATCGGGTCGTTTGAGCCTCTGCCCTGAGAAAGTCTTCGAAGTGCTCGGCAAGACGGTCGCCATCGGGATGCATTTGTTTGGAGGTCGGCACGTGCGTGAGGGAGTGGCCTTCGAATTTCAGCAATCCGGTTTGTAGGTGGGTAGTCTCGATACTCTTTGCTCTTGTTGCCACGTGGATGCGGCGGTCGGCGTCGATGCCGAGGAGGTGACGGTCGTAGGCGGTGTGGTGGAGCCTGCACAGTGCCAAGCCGTTGCTGACCTCAGGGACGCCGGTTTCCTTGGAATCGGCGATGATGTGTGAGGCCTCAAGGAGCTGTGCGTGCGGAAGATCGCAGACTGCGCAGGAGATCTTGTAGGCGCTGAGTACATGCTCCCGGAAGTCGTGCTGATGGATGCGCGCCTTTGTCCACCTGGAAACGTATTTCTTCTCGATCTGCCCAGAGTCCTTGTGGCCTGCGGTGGACGGTGTCGTCTCGTCGATGGCGATGATGAACTCTGCGTTGCGATTGTCGATGTCGACGATGTAGGCGGGGAATCGGGCGTAATAGAATAGTGTTGAAGGGGTTGGTTTAACTCCCACGAGCCAAGCGAGTGGATAACGTCTCTGTGCGGCCACCTTCATAGCGTCATTCGCCCACTTCTTCGTCTCTGAGAACTTGTAGCGAAGTAGTCCGCTGTCGTCGATCCTGTCGGCGTATGGCGCTTCTTTTCCGGGGGTTGGGGCTGCGGTTTTGAATGTCAGTGCTGCAGCAAAGGGTTGTGGCTTCCAGATCCCCTGAGACTGATGGGTGAGGCGGAAGTGGTGACCGTGCCAGGAGAACCCGTCCATCAACTCCTTGTGAGTCAAGAGCTCATGGCCGCTCATCTGCTGCGCCTCGAACCACTGCATGGCGGCGAAGTGCGCGTCGCGCTCCTCTTCGGGAGTAAAAATTTCCCTGTCCATGGTGGCTTCCCTCATGAAATGAGCAGGTGAGAAATAGGGGGTGCCTGCCAACGGTGGCAGAGCGCTTCAGCAGAAGTATAGCGCGCTGAAACGATACTGAGTGTTCGGGGTTCGCTCGGTAAGGGGTAGAGGTGGGAGCGTCCTCACTCGCTTCCACCCTCGGCTTTGATCGGCGTCGTCAGTTTTCGCAGTCAGGCGCCCTTTCCTCTCCTCACGCATTCGCTCGCTGCAGCCGGGCTATGCCGGCGGCCTGGGCGACCGTTGCCCAGGCCAGGGCGGTCCACGCCAGGTGACGGCGGGCCGTGCGCGAAGGGTGAGCACCCGAGCCGTCGAGTACCGCCCCCACGGCACGCAGCGGGTCGCGCAGCTCGCGATAGGGGCGCCCATCGATGAGCGCGGTTCCGCCGTCGGCCCGGTCCAGGCTCAGCAGGCACCGCGGGGTCGAGGACTTCCCGGCGCCATTCGGCCCCACGAATCCGGTGACGCGGCCCGGGCGCATCTCCAGGCTCACGCCGTGAAGGACGTCCCGCGAACCGTGCCGTCTGGCGAGATTCCCAATACTGATCATGGGCCAACTCCAGCGCGCCCGGCCGCGGTGCGCATCGGCCGCCGGGCCGACGCCTCGCCGCCTCAGACCCGGGTCCGTCAGACCCTGGTTCGATGACCCGCCCGAGCCTCCTTTCTAGACTGGCCGCGTGTCGCTCCCGACGTTCCACCGCGCCACTCCCTGCTTGCACGCGCCATCACCAGGGCTGACTGTGGTTGTCGTTGGCCTGGGTGTCTCGTCGGCTTCTCCCCGGATCCTCGGCGCGCCCAGCTGACGATGCTGCTCGTCATGGCTGCCCTCGTGGTCGTCTCCCTGTGGCTACGGCGGCGCGACCGCCGCGCCTACGAGCGGCGCCTGGCGCAGGAGACCGCCGCGCGCGCCGTCGCCGAGGACCGCCTTGTCATCGCCCGCGAGCTGCACGACGCCGTCTCCGGCAACCTTGGTGCCATCACCGTGCGCTGCGCCGTGGCCCAGCGCCCTCGAGACCAACCCCTGACGGACTGCGCGGCGCGCTCAGCGACGTCGAGGCCGCCTCCCGCGAGGCCACCGACGCACTGCGGCGCATGCTCGCCGTCCTGCGCGACGAGCACACGCCCCCGACGCCCGGGGCAGTGACGGCGGTCTCGGCTGCTGCGGGAACCTCTGTGGTCGGCGCGGACGCAGAGGGCGCACCGGGCGTTCAGGACCCCAGCCGAGTGAGGAACCTACTGAGGGTTTCGCGGCCAGTCTCGCTGAGGTCGTCGACCGGGCTCGACGCTCCGGCGTCACGGTCGAGGTCGATGCCGACACCGGTGCAGGTGCAGAGACGGACACAGCCCCAGGTGCGGCCGACCCTGCCGAAACGACGGATGAAGGGGCTCGAGGCCCTTCCACCTTGACCGGCCTCTCCATCCCAGTGAGCCGGACCGCCGTCCGGGTCGTCGCTGAGGCCCTGGCCAACACCGCCCGCCACGCTGGCCCCACGCGCGTCCGCGTCGTCCTTCGGCGGGCGCCGGAGCAGCTGCTGCATCGCCGTCGTCGATGACGGTCCGCCCCCGGCTGTGCCCCACCCGGGGCCGGGCAAGGACTCAGCGCGGACTCCCGCTGAGCGCCTGGCCGCGCTCGGCGGGACCCTGACCGTCGGCCCCCGCACCGACGTCCCCGGCTTCGCCGTCGAAGCGGTCATGCCCGTTCCGGTCGCCGCTGCCGCCCGAGCCGCCGGCAGCACCGGGCGCCCCGATCGCAGCGCGGGACCGGGGCACCGACCCGTCAACGAGCCACCGGATACCGGCCCGGGAGCGAAGAGGCGACCGCTGACTGACACCACTAGCGCGCCGACCAGCAGTATCGACGAGGCTCCTGGCGCCTCCATCCGGGTCCTCATCGCCGAGGACCAGGCCCTCCTGCGCTCCACGCTGGCCGCCCTCCTTCAGGCCGAGCCCGGCATGAGCGTCGTCGGCCTGGCCGAGGACGGCGTCCGCGGTCGCCCTGGCCGCCGAGCTGCGTCCCGACGTCGTCCTCATGGACATCCAGATGCCGGGCCTCACCGGCATCGAGGCCACCAGTCGGATCTGCGCCGATCCGGCGCTCGCCGCCACGCGCGTCCTCATCCTCACCATGTTCGAGGTCGACGACTACGTCCTGGGCGCCCTGCGCGCCGGCGCCTGCGGCTTCCTGCTCAAGGACGCCGATCCGCAGTCCCTCGTCGATGCCGTGCGCACCGTCCACGAGGGCCAGTCGCTGCTCAGCCCCCAGGTGCTGGCGCGCCTCGTGGCCCGTATGCCGCGCACGGCGCCGGCCGGAGCCCCCGGCATCGCCCGGGCCGACGACGTCGAGGCCCTCACGCCCCGCCAGCGCGAGGTGCTCCTGCTCATCGCCCAGGGCCTGTCCAACAGCGAGATCGAGTCGAGCTCGGCATTACCCGGGCCACCTGCCGCAGCCCACATCACTGCGCTCCTGGCCCGCCTCGGTGCCCGGGACCGCGCCCAGCTCGTCATCGCCGCCTACGAGTCCGGCCTCGTCGACCCCCACTGAGGTCCACTGGAGCGATCTGGCTCGAGTTCGTACCGTCGGGGATGACGCCGGCACATCGACTCCAAGGGCACGGCTATCCGAGGAACACCCCGCTGGGAGATCCCGGCCGGTCGATCTCATCCCCGCTCTGTGAAGACCAGCCGGCGCTGCGCCACATAGCTGGCCACGTAGATGGCCCCGTCACCGAGGACCTTGGCGATCCCCAGTGGGATCCCGATCGCGGTGAGCGCCTTGAGCGCGACGTAGCTGGCCGCCATCAGACTCACCGCCAGGATCACGTAGCGCACCGCCGTGCGCACCACGGTGCCGCGGCGGGCCTTGAAGATGCGGCGGTTCTGCAGAAGGTTCGCGGTCCCGGAGATCAGCCGCCCCCACGACCGCCGCCAGCAGGTTGCCGGTCATCGCGAAGATGACCATGACGCCCAGCCAGTCGATCCCGAAGCTCGCCAGCGACGCCCCCGTGAACCGCAGCAGCGGGGCGTAGATCCGCGCCGAGTCCTGCAACGGCCGGAAGTGCGAGAGGTGTTGCCCGGCGCTCGTAGACCGTGGCGATCTCCACCTGCTCCACCACCAGCCCCAGCTCGTGGGCGCAGCAGGGCGGAGAGCTCGTACTCGTAGCGGTCGCCGGGCACGCTCTGCTAACCAGGTCGGTGACCTGCGGGATAGCCGCAGGCCCGTCTGGGTGTCGCCCAGCTTCCAGCCGGTCGCGCCGCGGAACAGCAGGCGGTCACGTTGTTGCCGATCCGGCTGCGGCGGCGACCGGCCCGGTGAACCGCCGCACCCCAGGGTCATGTGTCCCGTCTCGCGCACCCTCGCGGCCACGGGCCTCGATGTCCGACGGCGTGTGCTGCCCGTCGGCGTCGGCGCACCACATCCGCATCGGGCGGGTGTCGGCCGCGTGAGCCAGACCCGTGCGCAGCGCCTGCCCCTACCTTGCTGACTGGGTAGCTGACCACCTGGGCTCCGCGGGCACGGGCGGCGGCGAAGAACGGTGCGTACCGCGGCCCCGAGCCGTCGTCGACGACGAGTACCGCGCAGTCCCGGCGCGCCCCGCGCAGCTGGGCCACGAGCGCGGCCAGGCGCTCATCGGGCTTGTAGGCCGGGATGAGGACCACCAGCGTCACTGCCGTCAGAGGTCGGGGAGCGGTGGTGGCGCGCGGTGCCACCCGATTGACGGCGGTCCGGTTCGCCGGGACGATGACCCGCGGCAGCACCCGCGACGAGGTCTGAAGGGCTGTGTCGGTGCCGCTCATCTCAGGATCCGTTCGCGATGTAGAGGATGTCGGAGGTGTCGCGCTCGCCCCGTTGGAGGGCTGGTTGATGATCGAGCCGTTGAAGTACGCGGCCGACGAGCCGCCGCCGTCGATGTTGTGTAGGCGCAGGCGCATCCCAGGTCGGCCGCGATCTGGGCGAGCTCGGTCATCGTCACGCCGCGCGAGTAACCCTCACGCGGCCGTCGACGACGACGAGCTGAGGTGGTTCGTCTCCACCACCCACCCGGCGGTGCGCGGTTGCTTGCCTCGGATGGAGTGGTTGCCGACGTTCGTGTCGACCTCGACCTGGTCGATGCCGGAGAGCACCTGGCTGTTGTTGACCAGCGCCGGCCCGAAGGACAACGTGTTCCACACACCCGCGTCCAGGAGTGTCTGGGCGTTGGTGGTGGTCTCGTCGTAGACCTCGACGCGCCCGTCGGTGTAGAAGGCCATGCTGTCTCGCTTGCCGCTGTCGCGGTAGATGACCCCGTTGCGGATGAGGATGCCGTCGCTGCGGAAGCCGTAGTAGTCGCCGTTGATGGCCAGGATCGCGTCGTGCTCGGAGGCCATCGCGGTGGGCTTGGCGACGATGTTGGTGCCGTAGGAGTTGTTGGCGAAGGCGCTGCGCAGGTCGGTGGCGTTGGTGAGCTTGACGTCGGCCACGTAGTAGGTGACGGTGTCGCTGCCCGATCCGGTGGAGACCTGCTGGATCTCGATGCTCGTGTTGGATGAGGAGTAGGAGTTCTCTGCGACCGTCACGTTGGTGGCCGGGGCGGCCGAGGAGCCGGCGACGGCGTTGTGGGCCTTGGCCTCCAGGGAGGTGACGTCGCCAACCTCGACGTGGTCGATGACGAACCGGTTGAGCGCCCAGGCGCTGGTGCCGGTGGCGGCCAGGCCCAGGACGGCGGCGCCGCAGGAGGAAGCGGCGGCGCGGGTGCTTGCGGGACTTCGTGGAGTGAGAGTGCCGGCCGGACTGGTGATCCTGGTCCATCTGGGGCGGCTCGGCCGGGTTGAGGGTGTCGGAGCTGTGCATGGCTCAACCGTGTCGGCCCCGTGTATGTCAGGCGTAGGTTGTCCTTGTGGGTCTCCTGTGAAGCTGTGGAGCCCGGAATGGCACGAGAAAGCGGCGCCGCGTCAGATGTCAATACTTCTGGAAGGTGAGATGCTTGCGCCGAGATGGTCCCTGAAGTGCATCCCTGAGGTCCGGCCCGGGCCTACAGTGATGGGGCAAGTAGCTGGTTCCCGCCGTGGGAATCTGCGAAGAAGGAGGCAACCGTGTTGACGGGACGGACTCTACGCATCTTCCGCATTGTCATCGTGGTGCTCAATATTGTGGTGGCCGTCGTCTCCTTCCGGCGGGGAGACACGTTGGCCATGGTCATCGCCATCGCTGTTGCGGCGCTCTTCCTGATCCAGGTGATCCGTCCATTCATTGGCGGCGGGCGTGACGACCGAGACGACCGGACTCCTCCGAGCTCATGAACGTCGTCGACGACGCCCGCCTCCTTGAGGTCGAGGGCCTGTCCGCCTGGTACGAGCGCGATCGCCCGGTCCTTACCGACGTCTCCTTCGCCCTTGAGGCCGGCGAGGCCGTGGGCCTCATCGGCCTCAACGGCGCCGGCAAGACCACGATGCTCACCTCCCTGTGCGACGTCCACTGCGGAGCGCGCTTGAGCGTTCTGCGCTACCAAGGCCGGGACGTGCGCCCGGGCGACGAGCACTTCAAGGCCGCCCGCTACCTCAGCCTCGCCGACGACTCCTCCTTCCCCACCTGGAACCTGGAGGCCTTCATCGGCTTCCTCGAGCACGCCTATCGCCTGCGCCCGGACCGCGGCCGCCTCGAGGAGCTGATCGAGGGATTCGACTACGGCCGTTACCGGACCACCTCCTTCTCCCGTCTCTCCAGCGGCTCGCGTAAGAAGGCCAACCTCATCGCCGCCTTCTACCTGACCACGCCCCTCCTCCTCCTGGATGAGCCCGTCGACTTCCTCGACTTCACCGCCACCGAGTTCCTGTACCGCAGCATCAACGACGCCACCGCATCCGGCCGCTCGGTCCTGCTCAGCTCCCACATCGCCGAGTCCTTCACCCGCTGCACCCGGCGCCTCTACGTGCTCTCCGCCGGCCGGATGACCGGCCCCTTCGTCACCCCCGAGGACTCCGATGCCGTGGCGGCGCTGGTCAGCTAGCCGGGCCGCCCTGAGGGCGGTGGCCGGGCAGTTCGTGGGGCGCCAGACCGTCCTGAGCGCAGCCATCCTGTGCGCCCTGGCCGCCTGGTTCGGGGTGTCGGCCGATCTCCGCGTCAACCCGCGCGTCGCTGTCATCGGACTGGTTCTGGCCCCACTGGCCTGTCGGCCACCATCGCCTCGACGTGGATCGGCTCCGGCCGCTGGGGCGACCTGGCCCGCTTCCCGCTCCGGCGCGACGAGCTCGCCCGAGCCACCCACATCGTGGCCAACGCCGTCATCCTCCTCGAGGCGGTCGCACCCATCACCCTGTTCGTTCTGCTGGCCGACAGCGGGAGAGGTGGCCCGAGCTCCGAGGCGGGCGTCGCCGCGACGACGGCCGTGGAGATGGTCGTCGTCGGGCTCGGAGCCTCGTCGCTGGGGCTGACCCTGTGGGCGAGGGGAGGGTCAGGCTGCGCTGGGCGGCCGGTGGGGCTCGTCGTCGGGACGCTCCTCTGGTGGCTCGCGCCCGTAGCTCGGCCGTCCTCTTCGCCGCCCCTGCGTCTTGACGATGCTCGGCTGCACCGATGGGTTGCGGGCGCGGCGCACGCAGGTGGGAACCGTTGGAGGCGGCCGCCACAGCCTGGTCCTTGGCGAGCTGGCCACCGTGCGCACCACGCAGGTCAACACTCTCATGATGCTCGTCGTCGGTCTTTTCTTCACCTACACCATGGCCCACCGCGGTCTGACGGTCTCGCTGTCCATGGCGCTCATCGTCACCAACACGCCGTTGAACGCCTACTTCTCCCGCTATCTCAGCACTCGCGCGGTGGTGCTGGCGGCGCCCGGATCGAGGCGGGTCTTCATGGCCTACGCCAGAGACCTCACGCTGTTGTACATGGTGTACAACTGTCTGGTGGGCGCGCTGATCGTCTGGCTGGGAGGCGGCCTTGTGGAGGCGGTTGCAGCCGGAGCGGCAGCCTCACTCGCCGGGGCGACGACCGCGGTCCTCCTGGAGGTCTACCGGCCGCTGACGAGCTGGAAGTCCGAGCGCGACGTCATGCGCCACCCGCGCAAGTACCTCCCTCCGGCCGCGGCGCTGCTCGCCGTCTTGGTCGTCCACGCGCTCGCGCCGTGATCACCTCGCAGGGCCTGCGCGCTCCGCAGTAGGTCCTCGCTCGGGCTGCTCGCCGTCGGCCCTCGGATGTGGCGGATGTGCCTCAAGACCCTTGAACGTCTTTGTGGTGTGGGCACAAAAGGCGCCTGACGTCTTGGCGAATTAAGTTAGCCACACCTAATATCCTCCTGCGTCAGTTCTGACGCCCACCTGCGAACAAAGGACTTCTATGCGCCGTCGTACCCTGCTCATGGCCCTCCCACTCACTGCCGTCCTCGCCAGCTGCGGAGTCACCTCCCGCGCCGGCAAGGGCTCCAGCGGCGGCGCTTCCGCGAGCGCGTCGAGCGGCGGTTTCGAGGTCACCGACATCGTCGGCCGTAAGGTCGCCTTCGACGCCCAGCCGAAGAACATCGTCCTGAGCGAGTCCCGCCACGTCTACTCCCTCGCCTTCCTCAACAAGGCCAACCCCGTCGACAAGGTGGTCGCCTGGGGCGAGGACCTCCAGAAGGCCGCTCCCGACTTCTACGAGAAGATCGTGGCGGTCTCCCCAAAGCCGCCGAGCTGCCGACCATCGGCTCCATCGCCAAGGACGGCCTGCCCATCGAGACCCTGGTGCAGTACAAGCCCGATGTCTTCGTCATGACCCTGGACGTCTACAACGCCGCGAAGGAGAAGGGCTACCTTGAGAAGCTGGACGGCCAGCAGATCAAGTACGTCGTCACCGACTTCCGACGCGACCCGGTCAAGAACACCGTCCCCTCGGTTACCCTCATGGGCGACCTCTTCGACAAGCGCAAGGAGGCCGAGACCTTCGTCTCGTTCTACAAGAAGCAGGTCGACCCCATCGTTGAGAAGGTGAAGTCCCTGACCACCAAGCCCACCACCTTCCTGTGGCGCGGCCCGGGCGTCAACGACCCCGGCTCCACCTACTCCACCGCCAACCTGGGGTCGATCATCACGGCGACCGGCGGCACCAACATCGCCGACAGCCTCCTGTCCGGCGAGGAGGGCGTGCTCACCCCCGAGCAGGTCATCGCCTCCAACCCCCAGAACATCATCGCCACCGGCGGTGAGTGGCAGCAGCAGAAGATCAAGGACACCGCCCAGACCAGCTACGTCCACCTCGGCTACAAAGCCGATGAGGCCTCCGCCAAGGCCAGCCTGGAGCAGTTGAAGAACCAGCCCGGCTACGACCAGATCCAGGCCTTCGTCGACGGGCACGTCTACGGCGTCTACCACCAGTTCTACGACGCCCCCTACAACTTCATCGCCTACCTGACCTTCGCCAAGTGGCAGAACCCCGAGGCCTTCAGCGACATCGACCCCGACGCCGTCTGGAAGTCCTTCCACGATGAGTACATGCCCTGGAAGGCCGAGGGCGTCTTCTTCACGTCCATCTGATGGGCGCCCCGAACACTCAGGTCTCTGTCGACGACGCCGCTGACGGAACGGTCGCCCAAGCCGACGGCGCGGCGACCGGTGCGACTGTCCCGGCCGCTCAGGCGGCCGGGACAGAGGCCGCCCCCGCAGACAGTGCGGACAGCGCGTCGTCGGCCTACGCCTCCTACCGCCGTCGGACCTTTCGACGCATCGCGATGCTGACGGGGCTGACCTCCTTGCTCCTGGCCGTCTTCCTCATGGCCCTCATGGTGGGGGCCGCTGGGGTTCAGCCCGGTCCAGGTGCTCGGCTCCATCTTCTACGCCGACTACGACCCGTGGGTCGCCAATATCGTCATCAACCTGCGCCTGCCCCCGGCGCTCCTGGCGGTTCTGGTGGGTGGAGCGCTGTCTCTGGCCGGAGTCCAGATGCAGACGATCCTCGACAACCCGCTGGCCGAGCCCTTCACCCTGGGGATCTCGGCGGCCTCGGCCCTCGGTGCGGCGTTGGCGATCGTCACGGGCCTCGTGCTGCCCGTGGCCACCGGGGCCACCCTGCCGATCGTGGCGATGACAGCGGGACTGGCGGCCTCTCTCACCATCGCGATGGTCTCGAGGCTGCCCTCGGTGACCAAGGAGATGACGATCTTGCTGGGTATCGCCCTGGTCTTCAGCTGTCAGGCGCTCCTGGCGCTCGTGCAGTACCGGGCCTCCACCGAGAGCCTCCAGCAGATCGTCTTCTGGTCGATGGGCTCCCTCATGCGCGCCACCTGGCCGGCCGTGGCCACCGTCTCGGTGGCCCTGCTCATGGCCACGCCCGTGTTCTGGGTCAACGGCTGGCGACTGACCGCCATCACCCTGGGGGAGGCGCGCGCCGCGGCCATGGGCATCAACGTGGCGCGCCTGCGTGCGTGGACCCTGGTCGGGGTCTCGCTGCTGGCCGCCCTGTCCGTGGCCTTCGTTGGGATCATCGGCTTCGTGGGGCTCGTGGGACCGCACATGGCCCGCGGCCTGGTGGGGGAGGATCAGCGCTTCCTCGTGCCCGCCTCCATCCTGGCCGGCTCCACCCTGCTGACCGCCGCCCACGCCACCAGCCAGGTCATCGTCCCGGGAGTGGCCGTGCCCGTCGGCATCCTGACCGCCCTCGTGGGCGTGCCGGTGTTCCTCACCATCATCTTCGGACGCCAGCGCTCGGCGGTCAGGGAGCGGTTCATGAGCCTGACGCTGAACAACCTCACCTTCTCCTACGGTCGGCGTGCCGTCCTCAAAGGGGTCGACGCCACCTGGGAGACGGGCCAGATGGTCGGCCTGCTCGGCCCCAACGGCGCCGGCAAGTCGACGCTCGTCACCTGCGTGGCCCAGCTGCGCCGCTACCTGGGGGAGGTGACCTTCGAGGGGCGCAGGGGACGGGACCTGCGCGGCATGATCGGCTACATGCCGCAGGGCCTGCCCGGTGACGCGGCCCTGACCGCCCTGGAGTCGGTGCTCACCGCCTCACGGCGCGGGATGACCTGGCACACGAGCCGCGCCGATATCGACCTGGCCTGGGGCGCCTTGGACGAGCTCGGTGTGGCCGAGCTGGCCGACCGGCCCCTGGGTCAGCTCTCCGGCGGTCAGCGCCAGCTCGTGGCCCTGGCCCAGACACTCGTACGCGACCCCGGGCTCATCCTGCTCGACGAGCCCACCTCCGCCCTCGACCTGCGCCGCCAGGTCTCGGTGCTCTCCCACGTGCGGCGGATCTGCCATCGGGACACCGGGCGCCTCGCCGTCGTCGCTCTGCACGACCTCAACCTGGCGGCCCGTTTTCTGCGACCGCCTCGCCGTGCTTGCCGGCGGGACGGTCCTCGCCGAGGGCACACCCGCCGAGGTGCTTCAGCCCGACACCCTCGCCGAGGTCTACGGGCTGCGGGTGCGCATCGTGCCCGACGGCGACCACGTCATGGTCGCCCCCGAGACCGAGCAGGGGACCTGAGTCGGTGGCTTGCCGCTCGGGTGCCCGGCCGGTGCTCGACGTTGTCGGGCGTGCACGGCATCACGCGCTCGCGCACTGACGCACCGGCCGGAAACCTCCCTACGCTCAGGGCATGACGCCAACGCCGGGTGCCCCCCGCCGACAGCGGGTTGAGGGCGGCCTTCCACTACGCTCCTCATCGCCTTGGCCGCGCTCGCGGCCGTCGCGCCCCTGGCCACCGACGCCTACCTGCCGGCCTTCGCCCAGATGGCCGACGACCTGGCGGTCTCCGCCTCCAGCGTCCAGCTGACGATGACGACCTTCCTCGTGGGGATCGCCCTGGGACAGCTGACCATCGGGGTCCTGTCCGACCGCGTCGACCGGCGTCCCCTCCTGCTGTGGGGCAGCGTGCTCGCCCTGGCCGCCAGCATCGGCGCCGCCCCTGGCCCCGAGCCTGCCCGTCCTCCTGGGGCCCGCTTCCTGCAAAGGACTGGGCGGGGCGGCCGGCATGGTCCTGGGCCGGCGGTTATCTCAGGACCGCTCCCGCGGCATCACCGCCGCTCAGGCCCTCAGCGTCGTCATGGCGATTCAGGGGATCGCCCCGTGGTCGCCCGATCCTCGGCGGCGTGCTCGTCAAGCCCATCGGGTGGCGCGGGATCCTGGGGTCGTTGCCGCCTTCACCGAGGTGCTCGTGGTCATGGTGACCCTCTGGGTGCCCGAGTCCCTGCCCGCCCAGCGGCGCCACGACGGCGGCCTGCGGATCCTGCTCGACGGCACCCGCGAGCTGGCCCGCGACCGCGATCCTCGTGCGCCTCCTGCTCATCAACGCCCTGTCCTTCCGGGCTGCTCATGGCCTACCTGTCCGCCGCGCCCTTCGTGCTGCGCAACGTGCTGGGTATGGGGACGGTGGCCTACAGCGGTCTTCGGTCTGTGCGGGCGACGGTCACGGTGACGATCGCGGTGGCGGCCTCCCTGGTGCGCCGGTTCTCCCAGGCTCGGCAGGTGCGGATCGGCCTCATCGCGGTGATGGTCGTCGACGTCGTCTTCGCCGCGGTCTGTCTGGTCTGGCTGCGCGAACCGGTGACGGGAGCCTCGCGGATGCCGCTGCTCGTTGTCGTGGTGGTGCTCTTCCCGGCGCACGTGGCCTGCCTGGGGTTGTCGATGGGCAACGCGCCGGCGCTTGCGCATCGACCGCACCGGCCGGTGGGCGGGAACCGGGTCGCGCTGCTCGGCTTCCTCCAGTTCGTCGTCGGCGGGCTCGTCAGCCCGCTGGTGGGGCTGACCGGCGAGGCCAGTGGGGCGGCCTTCGGCGTCGTCATCGTGGCCGTCGGCGTCATCGCCAACATCCTCGCGGTCTTCGGACTGCGCGAGGAGGAGAGAAGGGCGTCGGGCCGCCCGGGAGGCCGAGCGCCGACAGCGCCGCCTGGGGCAGCGATGACAACTCGGGTCCGTCTGTGTCCGCCGGTCGATGCGTCCGAGCTGGTGCCGGTGGCAGCCACCGCTCAGGGCGCGGGGCGCAGTCGCGTCGTCGGCAGGGGCAGCTCAGATGCTGCCGACGAGGTCCACGGACTTGGCGATGCTGGTGGCCGACGGGTCCTCCATCGCCCTGGAGACGATGACGCGGTCCCGTGGATCTCACGGATCTTGACCCGTGCCCAGGTCTCCTCGCCCGTCTGCGGATCCTCCTCCTGAAGGAGCCGGCTCGTCGGCATGCGCCTGGATCTCGTCAACAGTGCGGGGCATCGTCATCACCTTTCAGTGTCGGGTCAAGTGTGGCTGCAGTGCGCCGACGTTGAGCGGCCCAAGCGAATTCCTCTAGCCATCGGTTGAGATCAGGGTGACCGCAGTCGAAGACTGTCGTGTCATCGTCCGGTCCTAGTGGTCGCACGCGCAACGAGTGCGACTCCATGTTCATAGCCCGAGTTCTTCTGCGCGCGCGTGAGCCCGTGCCATCGCAGGAGTTTGACAGATGGATGCAGGTGGATTTGGTGTGGCGCACGTAGTGCTGCATGTGCTCGGAGGTGGGGGTGAATGCGGTGCTCGAGGACGTGTTTTCGCCGTGAGGACTGCGTTTTGTCGTCGATCTGAAACGCCGTCCTCGAAGGAGATCGCAGTCCTCGATGTGCTGGCGCGATGGGATGTGCGCCGGGACGTGCGGTGGAGAGAGCCGGAGGGCCGTCTTCCCGTCGCTGGAACCGCTCGCCCTGCCGCCGGGAGCGGATGCTCCGCGACGGGTGTTGCTCGCGATGCAGCGTGCGTGTCGCAGGTCACCTGCTGTCTGTGGAATGGATCGTCCTGCCCCAAGGTTGAGCCAGTCAGACTCAAGGTTGGGTGCCATCGAGTTGACAGAGCCCAACTCAACCACAATCCTGAGTGCATACGACTCAACCTGAAGTCGCCGGAGCAACCGGCCTTCACCTCAGACATCGACTGACAACGACTCAGCAAACACAAGGAGCACACCACATGGCACGCGCTGTCGGTATCGACCTCGGTACTACCAACTCTGCTATCGCCGTCCTCGAGGGTGGCGAGCCCACCATCATCCCGAACGCAGAGGGCGGCCGCACCACCCCCTCCGTCGTGGCCTTCTCCAAGTCCGGCGAGATCCTCGTCGGTGAGATCGCCAAGCGCCAGGCGGTCACCAACGTCGACCGCACCATCTCCTCGGTCAAGCGCCACATGGGCACCAGCTGGTCCGTCGAGATCGACGGCAAGAAGTACACCGCCCAGGAGATCAGCGCCCGCATCCTGGCCAAGCTCAAGACCGACGCCGAGGCCTACCTGGGTGAGCCCGTCACCAACGCGGTCATCACCGTCCCGGCCTACTTCAACGACGCCGAGCGCCAGGCCACCAGGAGGCCGGCACCATCGCGGGCCTGACCGTGGACCGCATCGTCAACGAGCCCACTGCTGCGGCCCTGGCCTACGGCCTGGACAAGGGCAAGGAGGACGAGCTCATCCTCGTCTTCGACCTTGGTGGCGGTACCTTCGACGTCTCCCTGCTCGAGGTGGGCAAGGACGACGACGGCTTCTCCACCATCCAGGTGCGCGCCACCAACGGCGACAACCGCCTGGGCGGTGACGACTGGGACGCCCGCATCGTCGACTGGCTGGTCAAGCAGGTCAAGAGCAAGGACGGCGTGGACCTGTCCAAGGACAAGATCGCCATGCAGCGCCTCAAGGACGCCGCCGAGCAGGCCAAGAAGGAGCTGTCCTCGGCGACCTCCACGAACATCAACCTGCAGTACCTCTCCATGAGCGAGTCCGGCCCCATCCACCTTGATGAGAAGCTCACCCGCTCCAACTTCCAGGAGATGACCGCGGACCTGCTCGAGCGCACCAAGATCCCCTTCCACAACGTCATCAAGGACGCCGGGGTCAAGGTCTCCGAGATCGACCACGTGGTCCTCGTGGGCGGTTCCACCCGCATGCCCGCCGTCACCGAGGTGGTGCGCGAGCTGACCGGTAAGGAGCCCAACAAGGGCGTCAACCCCGACGAGGTCGTCGCCGTCGGCGCGGCCCTCCAGGCCGGCGTCATCCAGGGCGACCGCAGCGACGTCCTGCTCATCGACGTCACGCCGCTGTCCCTGGGCATCGAGACCAAGGGCGGGGTCATGACCAAGCTCATCGAGCGCAACACGGCCATCCCGACCAAGCGCTCCGAGGTCTTCTCCACCGCCGAGGACAACCAGCCCTCCGTGCTCATCCAGGTCTACCAGGGGCGAGCGCGAGTTCGCCTGGGACAACAAGCCGCTGGGCACCTTCGAGCTGACCGGCATCGCCCCGCCCCCGCGGCGTGCCCCAGATCGAGTGTCCTTCGACATCGACGCCAACGGCATCGTCCACGTCTCGGCCAAGGACCGCGGAACCGGCAAGGAGCAGTCCATGACCATCTCCGGCGGCTCCGCCCTGCCCAAGGAGGACATCGACCGCATGGTCAAGGATGCCGAGGCCCACGCCGAGGAGGACAAGAAGCGCCGCGAGGACGCCGAGACCCGCAACTCCGCCGAGCAGCAGGCCTACTCCATCGAGAAGCCCTCAAGGACAACAAGGACAAGCTGCCCGAGGACGTCCACCTGAGGTCTCCGAGGCCGTCAACGACCTCAAGAAGGCCCTCGAGGGGCGACGACATCGAGCCGGTCAAGACCGCTCAGGAGAAGCTGAACTCGGTGGCTCAGAAGGTCGGCGAGGCCATTTACCAGGCCGACGCCGCCTCCCAGGGCGCGGCCGACTCCAGCTCCACCTCCGCCGGCGGCTCCACGTCCTCCGATGACGAGGGACATCGTGGACGCCGAGATCGTCGACGACGAGGACTCCCGAGTGACCCTGGCCGGCCCCACCCCCGAGGACGAGGCATCGACCCCTGAGCTCCAGGCGGCCGTCGAGTCGGCCTTCGAGGAGGTGCCCGACGACGTCCGTGACGAACTCGCCCAGGGCACGCCCGAGGGCGCGGCCGGCTAGTCCGACGCCGCCTCGTCCGAGGAGGCGGCGGGGACAGCCCCTGGCCCAGGCTCAGGCCCAGGCCGCTCAGGCGGCCGACGACCCTGGCCCGGGCCCGGGCGGACCTCTACAACCTCCAGCAGGAGTACCAGGGGTTCGTGCGCCGGTCCCGCGAGGGTGCGGCCTCCCACCGTGAGGCCGGTGCCGCCGGCGTCGTCGAGTCCCTCATCCCGGTCCTCGACGAGATCGAGCTGGCCCGCCAGCACGGCGACCTGACCGGAACCTTCGAGACCACGGCCGGCAAGCTCGAGTCGATCCTGGCCGAGAAGTACTCCCTGGAGCGCTTCGGCGCCGTGGGCGAGGTCTTCGACCCCACGCTGCACGAGGCCCCTCGCGCCACCGAGTCCAGCGAGGTCACCGAGCCCACCATCGCCGCGGTCCTCCAGCCCGGATACCGCCTGGGTGAGCGCGTCGTGCGCGCCGCCCGCGTCCAGGTCGCCAACCCGGCCTGAGCGGTATCCACCGCACATTCACTGCACCGATCCGATTCACCAACCCCGGTCCGACGGCGGACCCGGCCCCGCCAGAAACGCTGGCTCGGGTCCGCCGTCGGCCGGGAGGCATCATCGGGACGCCCGAGGGCACCAGGGCCTGCCGGAGATGCGCCCCACGACTTTCAGGCGTCGCCGCTCATCGGTGACAAGCAGCAGTCATCAGTAGTTATCAGTAAGGAAAACCCACGATCACCCGGATAAGGAGGCGGTGACACGAACATGGCCAGTCAGGACTGGATGACGAAGGATTTCTACGCGGTCCTCGGCGTGAGTAAGGACGCCGACGCCGCCGCCATCAAGAAGGCCTACCGTACGCTCGCAAAGAAGTACCACCCCGACCGTAACCCCCGACGACGCCGCGGCGGCAGAGAAGTTCAAGGAGATCGGGGAGGCGTACGCCGTCCTGTCCGACGAGGCCGAGCGCAAGCAGTACGACGCGATCCGCTCCATGGCCGGAGGCGGAGCCCTGCTTCAGGCCGGGGGCCCGGGTGGCGCTGGCGGCGCGGCAGGATTCGAGGACATCTTCTCTCCATGTTCGGTGGCCAGGGCGGAGGCGTCCGCTTGAGACCGCCGGCGGTGCCGGCGCCCAGCCCGGACCTCGACGACCTGCTGCGCATGTTCGGCGGTACTCCCAGCCCCACCCTGCCCGGGAGGGCGCCCCGGGCCCTTTCGGGTTCGGCGGCTTCGGCTCCCAGCCCCAGCCGCAGAAGGGCTCCGACGTCCTGACCTCGGCCGCGCTGGACCTGCGCGACGCCGTCGCCGGCACCACCGTGGAGCTGACCGCGGACGGACGCACCATGAAGGTCCGCATCCCGGCGGGCGTGCGCGACGGCCAGAAGATCCGCCTGCGCGGCAAGGGCAGGGCCGGCCGCAACGGTGGCGAGAACGGCGACATGGTGGTGACCATCAGCATCAACAAGCACCCGGTGTACTCCATCGACCCGGTCGACGGCGCCAACCTGCGCATGGACCTGCCGGTCACCCTGCGCGAGGCCGCCCTGGGCGCCACGGTCGAGGTCCCGCTGCTCGACGGCGGTACCTCCAAGATCAAGATCAAGCCCGGTACCTCCTCGGGCACCGTCATGCGCCTGCGCGGCAAGGGCGCCATCGCCCGCAAGAAGACCGGCGACCTACTGGTGACCATCGAGGTGGCCGTCCCCAAGAAGCTCTCCAAGGCCGCCAAGGAGGCGCTCAACGCCTTCGATGAGGCTATGGGTGACACCGATCCTCGGGCCACCCTCATGGAGGAGGCCGCCAAGTGAGCCGGCGTCGCGCCGGGCAGGGCCTGGGCTACCTGGCCGAGGACGCGGCCGAGCGCGCGGTCTACGTGGTCTCGGTGGCGGCCGAGCTGGCCGGAATGCACCCCCAGACCCTGCGCCAGTACGACCGGCTCGGACTGGTCAGCCCCGCCCGGACCCGCGGGCGGGGCCGGCGCTACTCTCACCGCGACGTCGAGCGCCTGCGCCGTATCCAGACCCTGTCCCAGGAGGGCATCAACCTCGAGGGCATCCGCCGCATCCTCGACCTGGAGGCCCGCGTTGAGGAGCTGGAGACCGACAACGCCCGCATGCGCAGCCGAGAGGCGGTCGTCCAGCGGATCTTCGCCGCGGCCGCCGACGGCGAGGTCCAGGTCGTCGCGCCCGGTCGGCGGGGTCGTGGGCCTGCAGAGCACCGCCCCGAGCGGGGAGGTGAACGCCCCACGAACATGGCGAGCACAGCGGGCGCAACGGGGACGGCGGGCGCCAGGAGCACTGTGAGCACTGCGCTCGTGCCCACACGGTCCATACGGTTCCCGCAGCGCTGATACCTCGGTCCACGCGGTTGCTCACCCGGTGGATGCCGGTGGACGCCATCGCGACCGATGCCACCGGGGGCGCTGCTCAAGGCTGCGCCCCTCTTTTTCTTTTCGGAATTGCGGAAATGATATCCATGTGATGGAGCGCGGATCGCTTCAAATATAATATGTGCCACATGCGGATGATGGTCTCCTTCACGGGTCGGGGCGTGCGCTACCCGGCCCCCGACGTGGCCCGAGGTTTCATGCTGCTACTCGTGGCGGTGGCCAACGTCCCGGTATGGAACAAGGCGCTGGTCGGCATTGACGGAACATCACGGGCGTCGGCGGTCGATGCCTGCGGTTGTTCGTGCGCGCGCTCATCATGGACCACCGCGCCTCACCCGTTGTTCGCGATGCTGTTCGGGTTCGGGCTGATGACCATGATCAACCGGCGCATCGCCTCCGGGACGCAGGCCTACCTCAAGTCTCTGGCCGGCGTGGAGGCGGGGCCGTGAGCCGACGTCGCAGGGAGGAGGCCTGGGCGCGCGAGCAGGCCACCGTGGACGCGCGCCGACTGGTGCGGCGCCGGGGCTGGTGGATGATCCTGTTCGGGTTCGTCCACGGCATCTTCTTCCCCGGCGACATCATCGGCGCCTACGGTCTGGTCGCCGTCATCTTCGCCGGGTGGTTGGCCCGCAAGCGGTATACCCGTCTGTACGTCGTCGGCGCCGTCATCATGCTGATAGCCGCCGGCAGCTTCCTGGCGATGGGCTTCGCCTCTCCGGAGACCATGGAATGGTCCGGTGTTCAGGGGAACCAGGCCGCGATGGCGCTGCCCTGGTTCGTCACCAATATCGTGGGTGGACCGTCGGACTGTTCGCACAGGTCCTCGTCGCGCTCATCGTCCCCGCCGCAGTGATCGGCGCCCGCCTGGCCGACACCGACATCGTCACCCAGCCGGATCGGCACCGCGGCCTGCTCATCTCGACAGGGATCGGCGGACTGGCCCTGGGAGCCCTCGCGGCGCTCCACAGTGCTCTGGCCAACGTGCTGCTCGGCACGCTGTGGCCGTGGGACTTCGCCGTCAAGGAGCTCTTCGGAATCGTCGGTGCCTGCGGCTGGTTGGCGCTGCTGGCCCTCTACGCCGGTGGGCCGACGCCGGACGGCCGGTTGACGGGTCTGCGTCGGCTGGCCTCCGCGGTGGGGCGGCGTTCCATGACCGTCTACCTGAGTCAGACGATCCTGTTCGGGACCATCTTCGTCATCATCCCCGTCCTCGCCACAGGCGAGCGCCTGTGGGTGGGCGAGGCCGCGGCCGCCCTCATCGCGGTGGTGGTCTGGCTGGTCACGGTGGTCCTGTGCGTGGCGCTGGAGCGCGGCGGTCACGCGGGTCCGTTCGAGACCCTGCTGCGCACCGCCGTGGCCCGCAGCGAGCGCAAGCGGGCGATGGCTCCGCCGCTGGCCGTCCGACCCGCTGATGCCCGGTCGGAGGCAGTGCCGGGTGGATGATGATCCCACGGCGGCTGCTCGCCGGTGTTGGAGCCCGTGCCTTCAGGGGCGTCAGTGCGCGATCAGGCGGCCGTCGGGATGAGGGGCCCTGGTCCTCCGGGAGGAGTCGTCGGGGCCTTTTCTCGCCCCTCAGGTGGAGAGGTCCGATGCTGGTGAACAGGCTTTGCGGGGGAGGCGTGGATCACAAGGGCTTCCTAGCCTGGTGGGTATGAAACTCGCGACATCGTTCACCGGTACCCGGGGGGTGCGCTATCCCTCCCCTGATGTGGCCCGTGGCTTCATGCTCCTGCTCATCGCGCTGGCCAATGTCCCTTCTGGACCGGCGTGACAAGGACCTCCGCTCCCAGCGATGCCGTCGACACGGTCTGGCTGTGGGTGCGCACGCTGTTCGTCGATGGGCGGTCCTACCCGCTGTTCGCGATGCTGTTCGGTTTCGGGCTGGCCACTATGGTCAACCGGCGCATCGCTGCCGGCACCAGGTCCCTACCTCGAGTCCCTGCCCGGTGTGGAGGCGGGGCGTGAGCCGACGGCGCAGGAGGAGGCCTGGGCGCGTGAGCAGGCCACCGTGGACGCGCGCCGCCTCGTGCGGCGTCGGGGTCTGTGGATGATTCTCTTCGGCGCTGTTCACGCCTTGGTCTTCTCCGGTGACGTCATCGGCGCCTACGGTCTGGTCGCCGTCATCTTCGCCGGGTGGATCGCCCGCAAGCACTGGAAGCGGGCAGCGGTCCTCTGCACCGTCTCCGTCGTTGTCGGCGTCGTCATCACCTTCGTCATGCTCAGTGTCATGGTCTCCCAGGCATGACCTCGACAGCGGATATGCGCCAGGGGCCTCCGGCTCGACCACTACGCTCCTGTCCTATGTCTCCCACGGTCTCACCGCCTGGGCCGTAAACGCGGGTACAGGGCTGGTGTCATTGATGGGGCCGGCGATGTTCCTCGGGGCTCGCCTGGCCGACACCGACCTCATCGCCCATCCCGAGCGGCACCGCCGCCTCCTGGCCGCCGTCGGCCTGGGCGGCCTGGGGATCGGGGCCGTGGGTGGTATTGGGCTCGCCGTGTGGGCCACGGGTGGGCCCCTGGTCGTCTGGACCATTCCTCTTGGCCAGGTGGCGGGGCTGATCGGGGCCTGTGGATGGTTGGCGCTGCTGGCCCTCTACGCCGGTGGGCCGACGCCGGACGGGCGGCTGACGGGGCTGCGCAAGCTGGCCTCGGCCGTGGGGCGCCGCTCCATGACCGCCTACCTCTCCCAGACTTTCCTCTTCGCCGCCGTCTTCCTGCTCCTTCCCGCTCTGACAGGTATTCAGCTCCATCTGGGCGAGGCGCGGACCGCGGGGATCGCGGTGGTGGTCTGGCTGGTCACCGTGGTCCTGTGCACCCTCCTGGAGCGCGGCGGTCACGCGGGTCCGTTCGAGACCCTGCTGCGCACCGCCGTCGTCCGCAGCGAGCGCAAGCGGGCGATGGCTCCGCCGCCGGCCGTCCGACCCGCTGATGCCCGGTCGGAGGCGGTGCTGAGCGGATGATGACCCCGCGGCGGCTGCTCGCCGCCGTCGGAGCCCGTGCCTTCAGGGGCGTCAGTGCGCGATCAGGCGGCCGTCGGGATGAGGGGCCCTGGTCCTCCGGGAGGAGGGCCAGGGCCTTCCTCACCCCCTCGGGTGGGAGAGGATCAAGGCCGGAGAACAGCCCTGGCGGGGGAGGTGCGCAACACCGCTGCTTCCTACCGTGGAAGACATGAAACTCGCGATCTCCTTCACCGGTTCTCAGGGCCAGCGCTTTCCAGCCCCGGACGTCTCCCGTGGCTTCATGCTCCTGTTCATCGCGCTGGCCAACATCCCCTTCTGGTTGGCGACGACGCACTCCTCGGCTCCCAGCGATGCCGTAGACACGGCTTGGCTGTGGATACGCACCCTCCTGGTTGACCACCGCGCTTACCCGCTGTTCGCCCTCCTGTTCGGTTTCGGGCTGGCCACCATGGTCAACCGGCGCATCGCCGCCGGCACCAGGCCCTACCTCGAGTCCCTGCCCGGCATCGAGGACGGACGCGAGCCGACGTCGCAGGAGCAGGCCTGGGCCCGTGAGCAGGCCACCGTGGACGCGCGCCGCCTGGTACGGCGTCGGGGTCTGTGGATGATTCTCTTCGGCGCCGTCCACGCCTTGCTCTTCTCCGGCGACATCATCGGCGTTTATGGCCTGGCCGCCGCCGTCTTCGCCGGATGGCTGACCCGCAAGCACCGCAAGCGGGCCACGAGCCTTCAGCGTCGTCGTCACCATCGCCGTCATCACGACAATGTACGCCATGGGCAGCCATGTTGCGGCCCAGGGCCTGACCGCTGCGGCGGCCATGCAGCAGGGGGCCGGCGAATCGGCTACGACCCTCTTGTCCTACGTCTCGGGCTCCATCACCTCCTGGGCCGGGAACTCGGTCGCAACGGTGCTCTTCTCGATGGTGGTGCCGGCGATGTTCCTCGGGGCCCGCCTGGCCGACACCGACCTCCTCGCCCACCCCGAGCGGCACCGCCGCCTCCTGGCCGCCATCGGCCTGGGCGGCCTGGGGATCAGGGGCCCTGGGCGGCATGGGTGCGGCATCTGGGCCACGGGCGGGACCCTGGCTGCCTGGACGTCTCCGCTCCACGAGGTGACAGGACTGGCCGGTGCCTGCGGCTGGTTGGCGCTGCTCGCGCTCTACGCCGGTGGGCCGACGACGGACGGCCGGCTCACGGGCCTGCGCCGGTTGGCCTCGGCCGTGGGCCGCCGCTCCATGACCGCCTACCTCTCCCAGACCTTCCTCTTCGCCGCCGTCTTCCTGGCCCTTCCCGCCCTGAGCGGCATCGAGCTCCACCTGGGCGAGGCCCGGGCCGCGGGGATCGCGCTGGCGGTCTGGCTGACGACCGTGAGCCTGTGTGCGGCGCTGGAGCGCGGTGGGCATGCCGGCCCCTTCGAGACCGTGCTGCACCGCCGTCGCCCGCAGCGAGCGCCGTCGCCGACTCCCGGCCCTCCCACTCCGGTGGTGGCCCCGCGGATCCCGTTGCGCCTGCGTCCGCCTACGAGCTGGTCCGCTGAGAAACAGGGGATCACACCCCGGTGCGCGGGTCGATGGGGAGCTTCCTTCCTGGCGGCGGAAGCGCACCGGGCCCCGCCTCCCGGGGCACCCGCATGGCGGAATGGCGGATGGACGCCCCTGCGGCGCGTCATCCCGCCATCTCGGAAGGATTGTGAGTCGCATCGCAAGACGTGAGGGTTGACCTGTCCGTTTCACAGGGGCACCGTAGACGCGGTAGCCTGCCTGCGTCCCCAACACTGAAGGAAGCGAACAGTCTCATGACTCAGCCCCCAACCCCGGTCAGCCCTTCTACCAGCAGCAGCCCTCCGCCCCTCCGCTCCGGCCACGGGTCAGCCCTACCCGCCCCAGCAGCAGTTCCAGGCGGCTCCCGGTACTCCTGGCGCTCCGGGTGCCCCTGGCCAGCCCTTCCCTCCTGCGGCTTCGGGTGAGTCCCTCTTCGGCAACCTCTTCGACACCTCCAAGGAGTTCGTGACGAAGTACAGCCGGATCGTGTTCATCGTCGCCTCGATCGCCGTCGGCCTGGGGTGGCTCGGCGTCGGTTACATGGGAGGCAAGATGGGCGCTGTAGCCAGCGCCATCTCCGACCCCCGCAACTACGACGGCTCCACCTTCGACGGTTTTGTCCTTCATCCTGAGCCTTCTGTTCTCCGCGCCGGCGTACCTCACGGTTCTCTTCATGATCCGCCTCTTCATCGAGCTGGTGTCCAACTCCGTCAAGACGAACCAGCAGATCTGACGCGACGCTCCGCTCCATCGATCGACCTGCGCGCCCGAAACCGGTTTCCTGACGGCCGCCAACCACGCCGGTTGGCGGCCGTCAGCTGTTGGTGTCCGGTGCGCGGGAGCCGGGTTCGACCTCGCCCCTGGGCAGCTCAAGGACGGCTGTCAGCCCGCCCGTGGGGTTGGCACTCAGGTGGAGCTCGCCGCCGTGGGCGGTGGCCACGGCCGTCACGATCGCCAGGCCCAGCCCGTGGCCGGAGCCACGGGTCCGCCCTCGCCCCTCACCGCGAACGAAGGGCTCGCGCAGCGAGTCGAGCTTGTCCGCCGGTACGGTGGGGCCGTCGTTGCGGATCGTCAGCCGGACGCCGTCGTCCAGACGCGCCATGTCCACCGTGATCCGGCCGCCGTCAACGTTGTACCGGGCCGCGTTGTGCAGGAGGTTGGAGACGCTCTGGCGCAGGAGGACCGGGTCGCCCGGCACCTGGATGGCCCGCAGGTGGGAGGAGACGTGCAGGTCCCGCTCGGCGACCTCCGGGGCGATGACGCCCAGGGCGTCGCGGACCGTCGCCTCCATGTCCACGTTCTCACGAGCCAGCTTGCCGGACTGGGCGTCGGCCAGGTCCAGGAGGGCGTCGATCGTCTCCCGGTTGGCGCGATTCGTCTCCAGCACCCGGGTGAGCACCGTGCGCAGGTCCTCGGTCGAGGCCTGAGGGTCGGACAGGGCGACGTCGATCATCGTCTGTGTCGTGGCCAGGGGCGTGCGCAGCTCGTGGGAGGCATTGGCCGCGAAGCGGCGGTGGACGGAGAAGGAGCGTTCCAGGGAGGCCAGCATGTTGTCGAAGGTGTCCGCCAGGTCGTGGATCTCATCGCGCGGGCCGGACAGCGCCAGGCGCTGGCTGAGGTCGCCCGAGGCGGCCCGCTTGGCCGCCTCGTTCATCGAGGACAGCGGCTGCAGCATCCGCCCCGCCAGGATCCACCCGACCGTCCCGGAGAGCACTACGAGCAGCGCCAGCGCGCCGACGGCCGAGCGCATGATGCTGCTGAGCAGGTCGAACAGGTTCGTGTCCACCTGAGTGACTTCGCTGCCCTGTGAGGCCGGCACGGCAGCGGTGTCCCCGACCGGCCCACCGATCTCGATGCTGAGCGTGACATAGCGCGTGTAGAAGTAGACCAGGGCGATGAGGACCGCACCGGCGGCCGTCACCAGCCCGGCGTAGGTCAGGGTCAGGCGAACCCGGGATACTCAGGCGCCGGGGGCGGCGGAATCGTTCCTCGCGTCCTGGCCGGGCACCGCTAGTGCCGTCGTGCTGCGTCGCGTCGTCGGGCAGAGCCGTCTGCGCCCCCTGCCCGCTCATGCGCTGAACCTGTAACCGGCGCCGGGAACCGTCTGGATGACCCAGGGCTCGCCGAGCTTGCGGCGCAGGTGGGAGATCGTCACCCGAGTGGAGTTGGTGAAGGGGTCCGCGTTGGCGTCCCAGGCCTTCTCCAGGAGCGTCTCGGCGCTGAGGACCCCGCCCTCGGCCTCCATGAGGACCTGCAGGACCGCGAACTCCTTGGGGCTCAAGTGGATGAAGCGCCCGTCGCGATAGACCTCCCGGCGGAAGGGATCCAGGCGCACCCCGTGGGCCTCGATGACCGGAGTGCGGGCCGGCTGGCTGCGCCGCTCCAGGGCCCGCAGCCGGGCCACCAGCTCGGGGAACTCAAAAGGCTTGGTGAGATAGTCGTCCGCCCCCAGCTCGAACCCGCCCACGCGCGCCTCCAGCGCCCGTGAGGCGGTCAGCATGAGGACCCGAGTCCTGGGGTGCTCGCTGACGACCCGGCGGCAGACCTCGTCCCCGTGGATCACGGGCAGGTCCCGGTCCAGGACGAGGATGTCGTAGTCGTTGGTCTCCACGTGCTCCAGGGCGCTGGCCCCGTCGCCGACGACGTCGACGGCCATCGCCTCGCGCCGCAGCCCGGTGGCGATGGCCTCTGCCAGGTACTCCTCATCCTCCACGACGAGTACGCGCATTGCCCTATGTCTCCTTCGCTGTGGTGTATGCGGCCGGTCCTACAGCCAACCAGCCCTCGTGTTGCCACAACATAAGCGAAATCGTGAACCTCGTGGCAACACCGGTCCCGGTTGGCTGTTCCCCGAACGAACGGGCGTCACCGCACCCGACCCACGCGAGCCGAAAGGACCCTCTCCCATGAAGAAGCCCCTCAACACCCGGATCATCACCCGCACCGCCACGGTCCTGACCTGCGCCGTGTGCGCCGTCGGTCTCATGACCGGATGCTCCCAGGGCTCGAAGGCGGACTCGGCCGCGGCCTCCGCCTCCGCCACCAGCGGGGACGACTACCTGCTCAAGATGGCTCAGTGCATGCGCGACAAGGGCATCGACGTCTCCGACCCCGACTCCAACGGAAACATGCAGTTCCCCGAGACCGACGCCGCCTACAAGGCCGCCGAGGAGTGCGAGAAGACCGTCGGCCCCGCTCCGGGGACCGAGGACCTCGCCAAGCCCGAGACGCAGCAGGACCTCGTCAAGGCCGCCGAGTGCCTGCGCAAGGAGGGCTACGACGTCCCCGACCCCGAGGCCGGCAAGGGGATCCAGCTCAATGGCGACATCCCCCAGGACGTCATGGGCAAGTGCTTCTCCGAGCTCGGGAACAAGTAACGCGGCGCCCTTACGGGTACTGACAGACCACTGGCTCGCGCGGCCGGGCCGCCGCGCAGACACACACTCAGACAGGCATGCACATGGATCAGACCACCACCTCCACTCAGGTCGACGGCGGCTCGACCACCGGCTCGACCGGCACGACGGGCAACCTGGGCGCGGCGCGCCACACCCGGCGCCGGGCCTCCTGGCCGTGGGGCCGCCGCGGTCCTGGCCGCGGGGCGGGCGCAGGGCGCCTTCGCCTCCAAGTCGGGCCCCTTCGCCGCCAAGGCCAAGCCGACGACGTCGACCTTCAACGGCGCCACCGACACCATCACCAAGGGGGACCTTCAGGGCCAGACCTCCGTGACCGGGACCCTGCGCTACTCCGACTCACGCAAGTTCAAGTCGGGTTTCGAGGGCATCCTCATCCAGGTGCCCGAATCCGGAACCGTCCTGACCCAGGGCGACGTCCTCTACCGCACGGGCACCGAGATCGCCTCACCTCATGCACGGCTCCCTGCCCGCTTGGCGCGCCTTCGAGGCCGGGATGGACAACGGCGAGGACATCCGCCAGCTCGAGACCCTCCTGCGCGACATGGGCTACTTCGACTACGAGCCCGACAACCACTTCAGCTGGGCCACCACCAGCGCCATCATGAAGTGGCAGAAGGCGGTCGGGCTGCCCCAGACCGGGACCATCCCGCTGGGAGCGCATGGTCTTCACCCCCGGGGACCTGCGCGTGGGGACGGTCACCGCCCGGGTGGGAGACCGCATCGCCGCCGACACCGAGCTCTACGACGTCACCTCCACCACCCAGGTGGTCGACGCCAACATCAAGCTCTCCGACCAGAAGCTCGCCGTCGTCGGCACCGCCGTGACCATCAAGCTTCCCGACGCCAACACCACCACCGGCACCATCACCTCCGTGGGCACGCCCACCGAGAAGTCCTCCGGCTCCGGATCGGGGTCCGGTTCCGGCTCCAGTGACTCCAAGGAACGGGTCATCCCCATCACCGTCACCCTCACCGACGCCTCGGCGACCACCCAACTTCCAGGAGGTCTCCGTCACCGTCGACCTGCCCAGCGAGAAGCGAGAGGGCGTCCTGTCGGTGCCGATCGGGGCCCTGCTGGCCCTGAGCCCCGACCAGTACGGCGTCGAGATCGTCGAGTCCGACGGCACCACCCGCAAGGTGCCGGTCACCGTCGGGCTGTTCGCCGGCGGGCGCGTGGAGGTCTCCGGCGAGGAGTCTCCGAGGGACAGCGAGTGGTGGTGCCGCAGACATGAGCCGCATCCTGTCCCTGCGTGACGTGCAGCGAACCTACGGGGAGCCGCCCGTGGCCGCCTGCGCGGGCGTGAGCCTGGAGATCGACGACGGCGAATTCGTCGCCATCGTCGGCCCCTCGGGCTCGGGCAAGTCCACGCTCCTCAACCTCATCGGCACCCTGGACCGGCCCAGCGCGGGCACCGTCGAGATCGACGGCGTCGACGTCGGCTCCCTGTCCGACGCCAGCTCTCGGCCCCTACGGGCCAGCCGCATCGGCTTCGTCTTCCAGCAGTTCCACCTGGCCGACGGCGTCAACGCGGTCGACAATGTCGCCGACGGCCTGCTCTACAGCGGGATCCCCCGCTCCGAGCGGCGCCGCCGAGCCCGAGCCGCCCTCGAGCGCGTCGGCTTGGCCCACCGGCTCGACCACCGCCCCCACCAGATGAGCGGCGGCGAGCGCCAGCGCGTGCCATCGCCCGGGCCGTCGTCGGCGAGCCCCCGCTGCTGCTGGCCGACGAGCCCACCGGGGAACCTCGACTCCACCTCCGGGGCCTCGATCGTCGAGCTCCTCCACGAGCTCCACTCTCAGGGCACCACGATCATCGTCATCACCCACGACAACGAGCTGGCCGCCCAGCTTCCCCGGCAGATCGCCATCCGTGACGGCCGCATCGTGGGGACTCCAGAAGGAGATCGTCCATGACGACGTCTCACGCTCCGGCGTGACCGGTCCGCGGCCGAGCAGGCCAACAGGCCCGACTCCCCGACCCGGCGGCTCCAGCGCTCGCGGCTGCGTCTGGCCGACGTGCTGCGCCTGGGAGGCACCGGCATCAGGGCCCGCCCACCCGCGCCTTCCTGTCCGCCCTGGGGATCGCCATCGGCATCGCCGCCATGATCTCGGTGGTGGGCATCTCGGCCTCCAGCCGCGCTCAGCTCTCCGCCCAGCTCGACTCCCTGGGGACCAACCTGCTGACGGCCACCGCCGGCCAGGACCTCTTCGGCAACTCCTCCTCCCTGCCGCAGGACACCGTCGGCAAGGTCCGGCTCATCGACAACGTCCAGAGCGCCTCGAGCACCGGCCTGGTCAAGAACGCGCTGGTCTACCGCAGCCCGCTCATCGACAAGAACGCCTCCGGCGGCATCACCACCCTGGCCGCGGACAAGTCGCTGCTCGATGTCGTGGCCGGGCAGGTGGACAAGGGCACCTGGCTCAACGAGGCCACCAGCCAGTGCCCGGCCACGGTTCTGGGGCAGACGGCGGCCCAGCGCCTGGGCGTCGTCACGCCGGGCACCAAGGTGTGGATCGGCGGCAGCTGGTTCACGGTGGTCGGCATCCTCAAGCCGGTGGTGCTGGCGCCCGAGCTCAACAATGCCGCCCTCATCGGTCAGGGCGTGGCCAGCAGCCTGCTGGGGCACGACGCCAAGCCGACGACGGTCTCACACGCAGCCAGGACGCCGCCGTCTCCACGGTGCGCAAAGGTGCTCGCGCCGTCGATCTCGCCGCAGGCCCCAACGAGGTCAAGGTCTCGCGCCCCTCGGATGCGCTGGAGGCCAAGAACGCGGCCGACAAGGCCTTCACCAGCCTGCTGCTGGGCGTGGGCTCGATCGCCCTGCTCGTCGGCGGCATCGGGGTCGCCAACACGATGATCATCTCGGTGCTCGAGCGCCGACGGGAGATCAGGCTGAGACGTTCTCTGGGGGCCATGCGCGGCCACATCCTGGTGCAGTTCATGACCGAGGCGCTCCTGCTGGCCTCCCTGGGCGGCGCCCTGGGCTGCGTCATCGGTGTCAGGGGTGACGGCTGCGATGTCGGCCGCCAACGGCTGGCCCTTCTCCCTGCCGGTGATCGCCGTCGCCGGCGGGCTGGGAGTCACCATCGTCATCGGCGCCCTGGCCGGCGTGTACCCGGCCGTTCGAGCCTCCCGCACTCCTCCGACCGCTGCGCTCAACGCGCGCAGTAGAGGCGGCCGGGGAGAGGCGGATCAAGACGTCCCGGCAGGGGAGACGACTGGGCCCTCGTACCGACGGCGCCGGACTGCGGTGGCCGACGTCGCAGGGAACATGGGAGAGGGCCCAGATGGACCGGGACCGCACGAGGGCCCCGCACTGAGCAGTGCGGGGCCCTCGTTCCTGCGATCAGAAGACCGCGGTGCTTGGGGTCAAGCAGGCTCTCAGCCGGATCATTCCGTGCCGAGCTTGCCGTCGACGGCGTCGCGGGCGGAGTCGATCTTGTCGTCGTACTTGCCGCCGGTCGCCTTCTTGGCCGCGCCGGCTGCGGCGTCGAGCGCCTTGTCGCTGATCGCCTCGGCCTTGTCGGAGTTGAGAGCGTCACCGGCCTTCTTCGCCAGGTCGTCAAGTCCCATGTGTGTCTCCTTCCGTCGGGTGGCCGGACGTCGGATGACGGCAGCCTCGCCTGAATAGTGCCAGGTTTATGCACGTACGTCACCCACGGGGCTTTCCGCGGGTCTTGCCCTCCCATCCCGTGCCTGTTCTCGCCGACGTCGACATTGTGCGCAGCCGGGGACGTTTCCTCTCAGCTGGGGGCGTTCGACGCCGTCGGGGACGGGGAACCCGTCTCCGTACGCGTGGAAGGTCCCCGTCGGGAAGTTGTCAGTCCGTCACCACCGCCAGGTGGGGCGGGCGGGGGTGCCGGCGGCGTCGGCCAGGGAGGACGGCCTCGCGCACGCGTCGGGTCAGGAGGGACAGGACGAGCCGGTAGGGAGTCCTCGACCATGTCAGCGGCGTCGTCGGAGCAGTAGTCGGGGCTGGTGAGGTCGATGCTCGCCCAGTGCCGCTTGGACTGGTGGAAGCCCGGCTCCACCCAGCTGTAGGCCTCCCGTACGGCGACGACGTCCTCGGGATCGAGCTTGACGTTGGCCAGCAGCCGGCCGTCGGTGTGGGGGATGAGCAGCAGGAACAGGCGGGTCCCCACTGAGGCCACGGGGATGTCCCACTCGGGCTTGTCGCCCGCCCAGGCGCCGCGCAGGCCGGCCGCATGGGCCAGGAGGGCGTCGCGGCGGGCGGCCACGGTGGCGTCGTCGACGCGGTGGGGCAGGCCTCGTCGGATTGAGGGGCGAGGCGGAGCGGATCGGTCATCGACGTCGAGCCTACGTTCTCCTCACGGCCGGCATCGAGGACGCCTGTTGGGCGAGGCTCCCGGGACACTCACGGGGCGGTCAGTCCGGGACGACCTCCAGCAGCTCGCCGACCGAGCACTCCAGGGCCTCGCAGATGGCGCAGAGCGTGGAGTAGCGGATGGCCTTGGCGCGGTCGTTCTTGAGCACCGAGAGGTTGACGGTGGTGACCCCGACCTTCTCGGAGAGCTCCACGAGCGTCATCCCTCGGGCGGCCAGCAACTCGTCGAGGTGGCAGACGACGCGGCTCACACGAGTCCTCGGTCTCTTCGCGCAGCACGGTGTTCTCCGCGGCCAGGGCGCTGGTGCGCTGGTAGAGGCGGTGCAGGGCGAGCAGCAGGTGCGTCGCGAGGATGAGGATGATGGTGCCCTTGAGGATCGGCAGGTCGATGCCGGTGGGGATTGTTCCGTCCAGTGTCAACGTATCCGAGGCGCCGCGGGTGAAGTGCTGGGAGGAGAACGTTGTGCCGATCATCAGCAGTGCCCAGGAGCTCAGCACCTGTCCCAGGAGGAGCCAGAACAGGTGCCCGCCCCGGGTGAAGAGCTGGTCGACGAATCCCGGTCGGCCCGGGCGGATCGCGGCGATGAACCGGACGAAGGCGACGGCGCAGGCTGCGATGAGGACGAGGTGGATGGCGATGAACAGGCCGATGAAGAACCGTGCGCTGCCGGACAGCCCGTGCACGGTCCCGTAGCTCACGGAGTAGCCGGTGATCATCTCCACCGTCGTGCGCCCGAAGGACAGGCGCTGGTCCAGCGCGGGGTCGCTGTCGGTGAACTCCAGGAGCAGCCCGCGGCCGTTGATGAGGTCCCACAGGTTCGATCCGAGCATGTAGAAGGGGGACAGGCACAGCAGGGACAGCAGGAATGAGGTGAAAGCGAGGCTGCCGGGGCCGACGCCGGCGTCCTGGCCAGGGGCGATGTCGTCAGCGGCATCGTCGTGGAGGAGGTGATCGACGGCGGCCTCGCCGCCATCGCTGGTGCATGAATCGGTGTTCGAGTCTGAGGAGGCTTCGGTGCTGGCAGCCATGGTGACACTCCATATCGACTATCGATGTATCGATAGTCGATATGGTGAGCCTGTGCATCGCGCGCTGTCAAATATCTCCTGGGGGTCGAGATCGACGTCGTCGGCTGGTGCCGACGACGTCTCGCCAGTGGCGCACACGGCCGGGGGCGTTCTGCGCGTAAGGGGCGGTGGGTCGGTCAGTGGGCCGTTGCGACGATGGTGGACACGATGGTGTCGACCTCCTCCGCGCTGCCGGCCGTCACGGCGATGCGCGCGTAGGTGCCCGACGACGTCGGAACGGCAACGACCGCACCCGGCGTCTGAATGCCGTGGATCGACACGGTCGAGGTGTCGACTGCGGCCTCGCCGTAGGGGGCCTGCTTGGTGGAGTAGCCATCGGCGTCCCGCCCCGCTGTGTGATGAACTCATCCAGGTTCGCCTGGGACGGCGGCGTCGACGACGTCTCGGCCTCCTGGCGACGGCGGCGCTGTTGAAGGAGCGGCTGCCCTGCGAGAACAGCCCGTAGAAGGCGTCGGTGCTGCTGATCCTCTCGGAGAGGGTCGAGGGGTCCGTGCCCTGGATCCGGGCGATCAGCGCCTTCTGGTCCTCGGTGAGGGCGTTGAGGTCCTGCCAGTCCTCGGGCACCGCGAAGGTGATGCCGACCGTGGGGGCGGTGATCGCCTGGTGGCCCGCCGGGACGGAGGGGTGGCGCTCGCGCCGCCGGAAGCGCTGGGCTGTGAGGTTGTTTTGGAGCTGCTCGACGCCGTCTCCGCAACCGTGGCGGCGGAGGTGATCGCCCCGGCCGGCCCCGCCGACGAGGGATCGCCCTGGGAGCAAGCCGCCAGGATGAGGACGGTGGCGAAAGCGGTGGTCACAGTGGAAGCGGTGCGCGTCGGTGTCATGGTTTCTCCGGGGTGAGGACGTTATCGTGACGTGACCTTACCTGCGTCGTCTCGCGGCGACGTTTCAAGGCGGTCGGTTGATGTGCCGGAAGTGAGCGGGGTCGTCGTCGTGCTCCGCCTTCGCCGCTCTGTGGCGTAGTCTACGTCACCGCCTGTCCAAGAAGTTGAGTGGAATAGACTCAACTCTGCGAAGGTTGAGGTGGCCAGAAGACGCAAGGCGTGACCACTCTCAAAGGAGATCCGTATGGATACGAACTACACCACGAAGTCTCAGGAGGCGATCTCCGGGGCCATGCAGGCCGCCGCCGCGGCCGGCAATCCCCAGATCGAGCCGGCGCACCTGCTCGTTGAGCTCCTCTCCCAGCCCGACGGCGTCGCCGCGGGACTCTTGGCCGCCGTCTGCCCCGACGCCGCGGCCCGCCGAGGCCGTCGGCGCCTCCGCGCGCCCATCCTGACCCAGCTGCCCGCCTCCTCGGGCTCCTCGATGACCCAGCCCCAGCCCTCGCGCGCCCTGCTGGCCGCCTTGGAGGCCGCCTCCTCGGTCGCCAAGGAGCTGGACGACGAGTACATCTCCACCGAGCACCTGCTCATCGGCCTGGCCAAGGGCGACACCTCCACTCCACCCCCACCGTGGCCCGCATCCTGGCCGACGCCGCACCACCCCGGACGCCCTCATCGAGGCCCTGCCCCAGGTCCGCGGCTCCTCCCGCGTCACCTCCGCCAACCCCGAGGGCACCTACAAGACCCTGGAGAAGTACGGCACCGACCTCACCGAGGCCGCCCGCGAGGGGCGCCTCGACCCGGTCATCGGCCGCGACGCCGAGATCCGCCGCGTCGTGCAGGTCCTGTCCCGGCGCACCAAGAACAACCCGGTCCTCATCGGTGAGCCCGGCGTCAGCAAGACCGCCGTCGTCGAGGGTCTGGCCCAGCGCATCGTCGCCGGCGACGTGCCCGAGTCCCTGCGCGGCAAACGGCTCATCGCCCTGGATCTGTCCGGGATGGTGGCGGGAGCCAAGTACCGTGGTGAGTTCGAGGAGCGCCTCAAGGCCGTCCTCAAGGAGATCAAGGACTCCGACGGCGAGGTCATCACCTTCATCGACGAGCTGCACACCGTCGTCGGCGCCGGCGGCGGCTCCGAGGGCGCCATGGACGCCGGCAACATGCTCAAGCCCATGCTGGCCCGCGGCGAGCTGCGCATGGTGGTCGCCACCACCCTGGACGAGTACCGCGAGAACATCGAGAAGGACCCCGCTCTGGAGCGCCGCTTCCAGCAGGTCTTCGTCGGTGAGCCCAGTGTCGAGGACACCGTCGCCATCCTGCGCGGTATCGCCCCCAAGTACGAGGCCCACCACCAGGTGACCATCTCCGACGGCGCCCTCGTGGCCGCCGCGACCCTCTCCGACCGTTACATCACCGGCCGCCAGCTGCCCGATAAGGCCATCGACCTGGTTGACGAGTCCGCCTCCCGGCTGCGCATGGAGCTCGACTCCAGCCCCGTCGAGATCGACGAGCTGCGCCGTCGTGTGGACCGCATGCGCATGGAGGAGGCCTACCTCGACGAGTCCATCGAGGACGTGGCCAAGGCCGACCCGGCCGACGTCGACCGCCTGGAGCGCCTGCGCGCCGAGCTGGCCGACGCCTCCGAGGAGCTGGCCTCGCTCAACGCCCGCTGGGAGGCCGAGAAGGCCGGCCACAACAAGGTCGGTGAGCTGCGCGCCGCCCTGGACGAGATGCGCACCCGCGCCGACCTGGCCGAGCGCGAGGGCAACTCGAGGAGGCGGTCGCCTGCGCTACGGCGACTGCCGGCCCTGGAGCGCCAGATCCGCGAGGCCGAGGCCGCCGACGCCGCCGAGGATGCCTCCGGCGAGCCGATGATCGACGAGAAGGTCGGCGCCCCCGAGATCGCCGAGGTCGTGGGCTCCTGGACCGGGATCCCCGTGGGCAAGCTCCTTCAGGGCGAGACCGAGAAGCTCCTGACCATGGAGGAGGCCATCGGCGAGCGCCTCATCGGCAGAAGGCCGCCGTGGCGTACCGTGGCCGACGCGGTGCTCCGCTCGCGGGCCGGGGTCTCCGACCCCGACCGTCCCACAGGCTCCTTCCTCTTCCTGGGCCCCACGGGCGTGGGCAGAATCCGAGCTGGCCCAGGCCCTGGCCGAGTTCCTCTTCGATGACGAGCGCGCCATCGTGCGTATCGACATGTCCGAGTACTCCGAGAAGCACTCCGTCGCTCGCCTCGTGGGTGCTCCTCCCGGGTACGTCGGCTACGAGGAGGGCGGCCAGCTCACCGAGGCCGTGCGGCGTCGGCCCTACTCGTGGTCCCTGCTCGACGAGATCGAAGGCCCATCCCGAGGTCTTCGACATCCTTCTGCAGTGCTCGACGACGGCCGCCTCACCGACGGCCAGGGTCGCACGGTCGACTTCCACAACGTCATCCTGGTGCTCACCTCGAACCTGGGCAGCCAGTTCCTCATCGACCCGCTCACCAGTCCCGAGGAGAAGCGCAAAGAGGTCATGAGCGTGGTTCAGGCCTCCTTCAAACCGGAGTTCCTCAACCGCCTCGACGACATCATCGTCTTCGATGCGCTCGCCAGGAGGAGCTGGGCGAGATCGTCGACATCCAGCTCGCACGCATCGCCGAGCGCCTGACGGACCGGCGCCTGAGCCTGCACGTGACCGACGCGGCCCGCAGCTGGCTGGCCGACGAGGGCTACGACCCCGCCTACGAGGCCCGGCCGCTGCGCCGCCTCGTCCAGCGCGAGATCGGTGACCGACTGGCCCGCATGCTGCTGGCCGGGAGGGTCCTCGACGAGCAGCAGGTCGTCGTCGACAAGGTCGACGGCAGCGACGGCCTGACCCTGCGAGTCGAGGGCGAGGTGCGCTCGCCCTCCGCCGCCTCGGCGGCGTCGCCGGCCTGAGCCGGGACGACCGCCCGATTCGGCCCCGTCCGACGGAAGGGACGGTGAGGGGACGACGAGGGCGGGTCCACCTACGTGGTGGCCCCGCCCTCCGCTGCCGGCAGCGTCGTGCGCCTCAGCCGGGCTGGTTGTCCTGCGTGGGCCAGGCGTTGTAGACGCAGCCGCCGGCGATGTCGTGGCTCTGCTGCGCCATAAGAGGGGCCTTGAGACCGGCCCCGGCGCAGAACTCGTGCTCGTGGCCGAGGAAGTGGCCCACCTCGTGGTTGGTGACGTAGGTGCGGTAGGAGTCGACGTCGGGGTGGGTGATGGCTCCCCAGTTCCAGCGGTCGGGTTGATGACCACGTTGTTGGCGTTGCGGCAGCTCCACATGCCGGAGGTTTCCAGCGGCGCGCACAGGGCGTCCGCAGTGGGCGGTGTGGCGATGTTGAAGGTGAAGTCGGCGGCGGCGGGGTCGGCCACCGGCTCGAAGGACGTGTTCTGCGCGGTGGGCCAGCCGCGCTCGTCGTGAGGGTGCGCTCGACGATGGGGGCCGCCGCTGCGGCGTCGACGTGGGTGCCCCTCGACCTGGAGCACGTATCGGTAGACGGTCCGGCCGCGGGACGCGAGACGGGCACGGCCGGCGCGATCGTCCAGGTGCCGTCGCCGACGGCGTCGGAGTGCGCGAACCCCTCAGCGTCCAGGCGCGGGGCCGGAAGCGTCGGGGCCGACGGGGTGGGCGACGCCGACGATGAGGCCGTGCCGCTCCCACTCGGTCCGGCGGATCGTGGGGCCGCCTCCGCCGGGCGGGTGAGGGCGTTGTGGTCGTGTCGGTGCTCAGCGGCGAGAGCAGGGGCGGGTTCCCAGGCGCGCGGGCCGACGACGATCAGGACGATCGCCGCGAGGAGGGTGGTGCCGTAGAGGAGTCGGCTGCGGGTGCGGCGTCGCTGGCGCTCGCGCCGAGCGACGACAGCCCGTCGACTGGCGAGGTCGGGCTCAATCGACGAACGTCGATGCGTGGAGTGCTGGCCGCCCGGGCTGCGGCGCGGGGAGCCGCCGGAGCGGTCACGCCGCCCGGAAGCCGACGACGAGTCACGGCCGGCGCCCGTCTGGGCGCGGGAGGAGGGGCCGCGGCGCTGCAGGGTCGAGGGCGCATACCTCCCATCGTAGGGTGCTCGAGCTCGGTTAACCTGCCGGGCGGTACCGAAGCGCAGCTGGGGTCACATGTGACCTCCAGGCGCCGAAACCATCCTCCGAGGCGACTTTCGGTTGATTTCCAAGACAAAAGTCGTGCGCTGCCGGGTGCTGACTCAGACGATCTCGTAGCCGATCTCGGGTGCGAGTGCTGTCAGGAGGGCGTAGATCGTTGCGCCCGGCCAGCGGCGCCGCATCCCGAGGGTAGTGCTGGCATGCTGTCCTGCGCCGGGAGAACAGCACCGTCATGTCGTCCCCGGTCATCGTCGAGCGGGTGCGGCCCCCAGGTTCTCAACCCGCTCCGTGGCAGAGGGTGAGGGCTGTGCGCAAAGGAGATGCGGGCGAGCTCGGCGTGCTCGACCGTCACCAGGTCCTCCGGGCCTCGATAGTGGCCGGCGTCAGCCCCTCCCGCAGAGCCGGCACGAGCATCGCCAGCCCCGGGATCGGGCGGCCGTCGTGGAACTGCCAGGTGGGGAACCTCAGCGCCCTTCCCTCGGAGTAGGCGTAGAGGGTGCGCCCGGCTGCACGGGTGATCGTCGTCGTCGCGCGGCCGAGCAGAGCGGCGACCTGGCGTGTACTCAGGGAACGAGCCAGGTCGCCGGCGGCCCGGACGGCCTCATGCTGGGCGGTGAGCTGGTCGGCATGGACGCGATCCGGAGGATCCGCTCCACCTTGCGTGCCGTGGCCTTGCTTCGTCCGCGGGGAGTGGTCCGGGCCAGGAAGTCGGCCATGCCGGCTGTCAGCGGTCCGACGCCGTCTCGCGATGTGCGGGCTGTGGCCTCGCGCATCGCTTCCGCAAGCTCCTGGGCGCTGAGGTCCAGGTCATCGAGCAGTCCGGCAAGAACAGTCATGGCACAAACATGACGCATCGAGTCTGCATCTGCATGCACACATGATGCATCTCGTTGATTCTGGGTGGGTGCCGATTCACGAAGCGAAGCATGAGGTCCTCGCCGTCACGGCCCGGACCCCGATCGAACCGAGGGCACCCGGCTCGCTGCGAGCATCTCGGGTGGCGGGCGCGAACGGAGCGTCTCAGCATCTCGCGCGACGGGCTCCAGGGACGGCCGGATCCAACGGAGGCGTCCTCGCCCTGACCATGGACGCCACCACCTCCGACGGTGCTATCACGGCCGGATCAGTGTCCTCCTCCATCGCGGTGGTGACCGCCAACGGCGGGGCGGCCACCGGGCCGACCTCAGGCGGCGTCGCCGTCTCCTGAGGGGCGGTGACGGTCCCGCCCGATCGGCGTCGGCCCTCTCCGTGGTGGGGCCTGGGAGGCTCGTCTGTGGGAGAGGACCGCCGTCGGTATTTGAACCGGAAACAAGATTGCTACAAGTGTTACGTAACTGTGATCCTGGTGGATATGCCATGACGCTCCTGGGTGTCTTCATAAAGTTCTGGGTGACGAGTGGAAGAGAGGATGGGCGGAGATCCCAGCTGCCGCAACAGACCGCCCGGTCGGGGGTGTCTGCGCTGGTAGGAGCCGGTTAATATGTGAAAACAGAGATCAAGTCGTCACTCACGTCACGAGCAGGGCACGTGGAGGTCACCTTGAGCGGATTATTCCGATGAGCGCCTTTCTGCCTTGCGATCCCCTTTACTGGAAGGTGCCATGATTCGGCCATGAACACTGTCAGTACCCCGACTCCGCCCCCAGTTGCCCCGGCTAGGCGGCGTGGACCCGGGCGCCCCCGAGCGGGCAGTGAGGACAAGCGCGTGCGCATCCTCAACGAAGCCGTGGTTCTCTTCGGAGAGCACGGGTATGCCGGTACCTCCCTGGCCGACATCGCCAACGCAGCAGATATTTCCAAGGCCGGACTGCTGCACCACTTCTCCTCCAAGGACGAGCTCTTCGCCAAGGTGCTCGAGCGCCGTGACCAGGAGGACGCCCTGAGCATCCTCGTGGACTCCCCGGCCACCGAGGAGGACGTCGTCGAGGCCCCTGTTGACACCGTCGGCAACCTGGACACCCTGGGTGCCGCCGACCCCGCCGGGGAGTTCGACGTCGATCCCTGGGCGCTGCTGGACCGCTACATCGAGCTGCTCGAGCGCAACGTCGCCCATCGGGACCTCACGGCGATCTACACCGCCACGGCGGTCTCGGTCCTCGACGCCGCGCACCCGCGCACCGTTGGATGGCCGACCACCTCAACGGTGCCGTTGAGCGGTTCGAGTCCAGCTTCGAGGCCGGCAAGGCCGCCGGGCTCGTGGACCCGCAGATGCCCTCACGTCTCGTGGCGCGCAGCCTGGTCGCCCTCACCGACGGGCTCCAGCTCCAGTGGCTGTGCTCGACGACGCCCGAGACGGCCGCCTCGGAGTCCCTGGGCACCGACCTGGTGGCGGAGATCCGCCTCTACGCCGACTGCCTGCGCAGCCGGTGGGAGCTCCAGGGAGACACCGGAGACCCCGCAGCGGCCCAAGGCCGCCTGAAGACCGGGCACTGGGCGGCTGAGAGCGCCACCCTGACCATCCTCAGCAATCCCTACCGTCCCATCCGGCTCGGGAACCCGTGGTTCCCGCCGATCCCTCTGGTGGCGCGGCGCTGGCCGTAGCGCGGCCGCCCGTCATTCGGATGACGCTCCACAACCCCGTCGATGCTCGTCGGCGCTGCGCCCACAGCAGCAGGTGCGGGGTGATCGAGGCCAGGTCCGGGACCACGACGAGGCCGGGATCGGCCGGGAAGTGCTTCTGCGCCCCGATCTGCGACGTGGATCCCGTTGCCCCTGGCCGAGGCCGCTCCGGTCGGGGAGTCCTCAACGACGACGCAGTCCTCGGGCCGCAGGTCGAGGCGCTCGACCGCCGTGGCGTAGGGCAGCGGGTCCGGCTTGGCCCCGACGCCGTCGTCACCGAGTGACCAGGACCGCGAAGACGTCACCGAGTGCGGAGGCCACCTTCTCGACGATCTTGCGCGGTGAGGCCGAGACAATCGCCTGGGCCAGTCCCACCTCCGCCAGTGCCGAGGTGATCCGCAGGGCCCCGGGCAGCAGGGGTGGCGCGGCGTCCACGGAGGCCTCGACATCGTGTGCGATCGCCTCGAAGACCTCCTGCGTGGCCGGATCGTCCCAGGAGCTCGTGGCGCCGGTGGCGGCGATGAGCTCGCGGGCCTTGCGGATCGAGGCGCCGGTCATCTGGGCGACGAGCTCGGGGCGCGGGTCGCCGCCGAGGGTCTGGCAGTGGTGGATGAAGGCCTCGTCCCAGAAGGGCTGGGAGTCCATGAGGGTGCCGTCCATGTCCCACAGGACGGCTCGCACCGTGAAGTTGGGAGTGGGGGTTGTTGTCACGGGAACCAGCCTAACGGTTACGTGCGCCAGCGCACAGGCGGAGGTCTGCGGCGGCGCGCAGCGACCCAATCTCTTGCCGCTCAGGGTTATGTGCCGCGTCGTCGTCCTGGCAGACTTCCACCAAGCCGCCGGCCGGCGCACGTGCCGGATCCAGCCGGGCCGGGCGAGTGGCGGCGGATCCGAAGGGGCCGGGAGGAGACGGGGTGAACGACACCTACAGGACCACGATGGAAGACGTGGCCCGGGCCGCAGGCGTCTCGCGCACCACCGTGTCCTTCGTTCTCAACAACCGCGACGGCGCCCGTATCGCCCGGAGACGCGCGAACGCGTTCAGCGAGTGGCTGTCGAGCTCGGCTACCGACCTCACGGCGGGGCACGCGCCCTGGCGTCACGACGCTCCTCCCTCATCGGACTGGTCTCCGAGATCGTCACCAGCCCTTTCGGCGCCGCGACGATCCGCGGGATCCAGGACACGGTGCGACGCGCCAGCTACACCCCTGTTCATCGTGCCGACCTCCACCGAGGCGGAGATGGACTCCGACGCCTTCGAGACCCTCCTGAAGTCCCGGGTCGAGGGCATCATCTACGCCACCGGGTGGAACTGCCGGGTCCGTATGCCCGTGCAGGCCCGCGAGATCCCCACCGTTCTGGTCCACTGCATCGACCCGGTCTCCGGCCTGCCCTGCGTGCGCCCCGACGAGGAGCGATGGGACGCCTGGCCGCCCAGGCCCTCCTGGAGGGGCACCACCGGGACATCGGCGTCATCGAGCTGGACCCGGAACGACGGTGAGGGCGGCGCCCGGCCGGCGCGCCGGCTGCGAGGCCTACCTGGAGCGGGCCGGCATCCCCTGGAGCACCGTGAGCTCCGCCATCGGCCACGGCACCACCAGGGGCGGGTACGCGGCCGCCGCCCGTCTCCTGACCGATCACCCGTGGCTCACCGGCCTGGTGTGCGGCAACGACCGTATGGCCATGGGTGCCTACGACGCCATCCGCGAGCGGGGCCTGCGGGTGCGCGAGGACGTGGCCGTCATCGGGATCGATGATCAGGAGCTCATCGCCGACCAGGTCACCGGCCCTGACGACAGTGGCCCTGCCCTTCGAGGAGATGGGGCAGGTGGCCGTCTCCCACCTGCTGGACCTCATGGCGGGCGAGGAGGTGCCCGCCGAGACACTCCTTCCCGGGCAGATCATCCGCCGCTCCTCGGCCTGACAGCGCGTCGCACCTCACCTGCCCGGCAGTGCCTGACGCGGCCGGCCCGGTCGCGAGGGGCGAAGGTAGCGCTCAGGCCTGCCGACGGCGCAGGCGCAGCACGTAGGCGCCGGTCGCGGTGGCGAGCGTGGCCAGGACGCCCAGCGTCACAGAGGCGCCGGTGCGGGCCGCGGGAACCCGCCCGACGTGCCCTTGCCGGCGGCCGCCGCGGCTGGGCTCGCCGCCCCTGCGGCCTCCGCCTGACCGTGGCCAGCCGGCTTCTGCGCGGCCGGCCGGCCCGGCCCGGGGGAGTCGGGCTCTTCAGCGGCGCCACCGGCGTCCTCGGCCGATCCCAGGTGCCACAGGCTCAAGTTGTTCAGACGTGCGGTGCCGCCCTCGGCGTGGAGCGGACGTTCGTGGCGCCCTCCTTGGGATAGACCGTCTCGGTGATGACGGGGTGCCGTCGGCGGCGAAGACCTCCACGGAGTGGGCGTCGACGACGATGCGCAGGTGGACCTGCCCGTTGCTGTCCGGCGACAGCGGGGCGGTGGAGCGGTCGGGGAACTTCGGGGAGAGTCGGTGACGGGCGCGTGCGGTCCACGACGAGCTGCTTGGTCTTAGAGTCGTACCCGATGAGGGTGTACTGCTCGCCGTTGTCGAGGACCTGAGACCGGCGAGGCTGGACGTGCCCGGGCTCAGGTCGACGCTGATGTCCAGGGAGCTGCCCTGCGCCGCCTGGCCGAGCGAGGTGTCGCCCGCCGGGATGTCGCTGTCCTTCCGGGTGACCTCCTGGCCGGTGCGCAGGGACTCCAGGGCGGTGATCGGCTCGGCGGTCAGCCGCAGCTTGCCGTCCTTTCGGGTCAGACCCAGCTCGCGCACCGTTGACATGGCGGTGCGCCAGGTGGTGGTGGGCAGGTCGCGCGCGTAGGCCCAGTTGCTCATCCAGCCCACCTGGTAGCGCTTGCCGTCGGGGGTGTTGTTCCAGGTGACGGCCGCGTAGTAGTCCTTTCCGTAGTCCAGGCGCGGGACGACGTCGGCCCCCGAGAAGGCCTTCGTGTCGGACTGAATGATCTGGTCGACCATGAGGTGGCCCCAGTCCTCGGCGTTACCGTTGTGGTCCTCGATGACGAGCCGGGCCTTGCGGCCCTTGTAGGCCGAGACGTCCATGCTCGTCCAGTCCAGGGTCCCGGAGTTGTTGCCGGTGGCGGAGGCGACGACCTTGCCGTCGACGACGAGGTTGACCGAGGTGTTGTCCGCGATGGGGGAGGCCTTCGTGTCCGAGGCGCGCACCTCGTCCAGGAGGATATGGCCCCAGGGGCCAGTGGCCGTGTCGGTGACGACGATCTGGGCGGACTTGCCCTTGAGGTCGCTGACGTCCCAGCTCTGCCAGTTGAGCTCCTCCAGGTTGCGGCCGGTGGCCGAGCGCCACCTTGCCGTCGACGACGAGCTCGACGACGGTCGCTCCGGAGTCCTCGCCGGCGCCACCCTCGGGGCGCGGGTTGCTGCCGCCGCCCATGAGGAGGTTGAGGTAGGTGGAGTCGATGGTGAAGGTCGGGGAGGTGGCGGTGCCGGTGGTGGCGTCCGAGCCCTGCCCGTTGCCGGCGTCGAAGTAGGTGTTGAGCAGCCCGGCGCTGGAGTGGTTGACCAACGGCTGTTGGCCCGGGGTGGCGCCCTGAGGGGGCGTGGCCCCGAAGGCGTTGCCCTCCATGGCCCAGCCGTCCCAGGAGCCGTCGAAGCCGGCCAGGAGCCTGCCACCGCCGTTGTCGCCGGTGGCCTGGGGGTTGTAGGGGTGCTTGCCTCCGGCGGTGCGCAGGTTGATGTAGGACGAGGAGACGGTGAACTCGTCCGAGGTCAGCGTGCCGGTGTCGGCGTCGCCACTGCCGAAGGAGTCCACGTAGGCCTTGCCCTGGTGACCGGGCAGGTCCCCGGTGGCCGGGCCGGAGCCGAAGGCGGCACCGTCGGGCTTCCAACCGGTGTAGCCGTTCTCGAAGTCGGCCAGGGTGGTGCCCTCCTCGCCGGTGTAGTGGGGGATCTCCTCGGGTGTGAAGGTGGAGCCGTCCCAGCTGCCCACGAAGTACTGGGCGGAGTCGGCCACCGTGACCACGAGGACCCACTTGGTCTCATTGGAGCTGCCCTCGACCGGCAGCGGGAAGAAGTCCGGGCACTCCCACACCGCCGAGGTGATGCCCTCGCCCCCGAAGCTGGACTGCTCGGTCCAGTGGATGAGGTCGGGGGAGGAGTAGAAGGAGATGCGGTGCTCGGTGGCGTGGGAGACCACCATCGTCCAGCGCCCGGATGTCTCGTCCCAGAAGACCTTGGGGTCGCGGAACCTCGTTGGAGCCGATGTCCAGGACCGGGTCGCCGTTGTTGTAGAGGTTCCAGGTGCGGCCCTTGTCCGTGGAGTAGGCCAGCGACTGGGACTGGTTGCCGCCGACGTCGGCGCGCGTCCACAGCGCCACCATGGCCGGGTTGTCCGGGCTGCCCAGACCGGAGGTGTTCTGGGTGTCGATGACCGCCGAGCCGGAGAACACCCCGTACTGGGAGGTGTGCGGGATCGCCACGCCCAGCTCCTCCCAGTGGACGAGGTCCTGGAGACCGCGTGACCCCAGGACATGTTGCCCCAGTCCGAGCCCTCGGGGTTGTACTGGTAGAACATGTGGTACTCGCCGGCGTAGTAGACGAGCCCGTTGGGGTCGTTCATCCAGTTCTTCTGCGGGGTGTAGTGGCTCTGCGGGCGCCACTGCTCGCCGGCCTGGTCGAGCGTTCGGGGCCGCTGGGGCGGCCGGGGCGACGGGGCCAGTCGGGCCTGGCGGCCGGTTGCGGCTGCGGGCATGGAGACCAGCGTAGATCCGGCTGCGAGCAGGCAGAAAGCGGTCAGGGCGCTGAGTGGTCGGGTGATCCGACTCATGGCATGTCCTCCGGGAAACAGGATCGGCACAGATGTCGGTGTGGCCAGGGGTCTCTGTGCGTGGGCGAATCGAGAGTGAATCGTGGACGAATGCGGACGAATGCGGACGGAATACGGAATGACGGTGGAACGGGTTTGAATGAGGCGGTGCGGGGCGGGAGACCTGAACGCCCTCCGGCTCTCCTCCGCTAACGCGCGTTATCGACAGGAGCAAACTACGCGGACGTCCGTCCTGGATCAAGCGTTCAGGGACGAGTCCCGAGGAACATCGGGGACTTCTCAGGGTGCTCCCCGATGGCGGGTGACGAGCCATCCCAGCCAGACTTGTTGTCATGACACAGCAGCAGTACCCCGGTCAGTTCAGCCAGTCCGCCCGCTCCGAGGGCGACGCCGGCTCCTCCTTCGGGCGGTCCGGTGAGTTCTCCCGCTTCCGTGGCTCCCTGCCCCGCCGCTCCCGCGAGCACCGCATCCTGGGCGGTGTCTGCGGAGGCTGGCTGAGGCCTGGGGCATGCCCGTGACCGCGGTGCGCGTCGGGGCGATCCTGGCCTGCCTCCTGCCCGGCCCGATGTGCCTGGTCTACGTCGCGGCCTGGTGCCTCATGCTGGACGAGCCGGCCCCCGCCCAGTCCTGACTCAGTACTGACTGTTCTCAACCCGCCCGGGCCTGCCTGGGCCGGCCGGGGGCGGTTCGCCACGACCCCTCGGCGGCCTTGAACGCCGCGGCAACACGGCCCGTACCAGACTCACGACCACTGAAACCCGCAGGCGGCATCGGGCCGTCCGGGCTCATTGAAAGAGAGGTGATCACTGTTTCCTCACTGCTTGTCTCCTCCTGCCTCTTCGTCACTCGTTTTCTCCTGGCATGTGTCCGTCCCGGCCGTCACCGGTTCCAGGCGGCGCCTCGGGTACATGCGTGAGTGCAGAGCTGCGCCCACCTCGTCGCCCCCGGTTCCACGGGTGACGTGGTGGGCGCAGCGTGCTGCTGGATGGGTGCCCTCGACGCGCACAGGGACGGAGTTTCGGTCCCCGACGGCGCCGAATGCCCCCGACGGCGATGACGAGGACGAGTTGTGGACACGATGGAGCGGGCCGACTCGCTGGTCATCCTGAGGAGCGGCGGTCTCGCAGGAAGGCGCCGTCGATGGGAGGATCGAGTCGTGACCGACACCGTGAATGACACCGCGAGCACCTCAGCGACTGACTCCGCGACCGGCTCTGCGACCGACATTGAGTTCCTCTCCGCCTACGATCAGGGCTTCGCCCGCGTCGCCGCCGTCACCCTGCCCGTGGTGCCGGTCGATCCGGCCGCCAATGCCGCCGCCATCATCGAGCAGGCCCGGGCCCTGACCGATGACGGTGTCTGCCTGGCCGCCTTCCCCGAGCTGTGCCTGACCGGCTACGCCATCGACGACCTCCTGCTGTCCGACGTCCTGCTGTCCGACGTCCTCGATGCCATCGAGACCCTGCGCGCCGCCAGCGCCGGTCTCCTGCCCGCCCTCGTCGTCGGTGCGCCCCTGCGCCTGGGCGACCGCCTCTACAACTGCGCCCTGGTCATCCAGGGCGGGCGGGTTCGCGGCGTCGCCCCCAAGTCCTACCTGCCCACCTACCGGGAGTTCTACGAGAAGCGGCACTTCGCCCCCGGCGACGCCCTGCCCGCCGGGGTGGAGACCATCGAGCTGCCCGGCGTGCACGGTGGCTCCGACGACGCCGAGCCGGTCGCCCGGGTCCCCTTCGGCGCGAACCTCCTGTTCGAGGTCGACGACGTCCCCGGCCTGACCTTCCACGTCGAGGTCTGCGAGGACATGTGGGTACCTGTCCCGCCGTCGTCGCTGGCGGCCCTGGCCGGGGCGACGGTTCTGGTCAACATCTCCGGCTCGCCCATCACCGTGGGGCGGGCCGAGGACCGCGAGCTGCTGGCCCGCTCGTCGTCGGCCCGGGGCCTGGCCGCCTACGTCTACGCCGCCGCCGGGCAGGGCGAGTCCTCCACGGACCTGGCCTGGGACGGCCAGACCCTCGTCTACGAGAACGGCGAGCTGCTCGGCTCCACCGAGCGCTTCCCGGACGGGCCGCGCGCCACCGTCGTCGACGTCGACGTCGAGGGGCTGCGCGCCGAGCGCCTGCGCCAGGGGACCTTCGCCGACAACGCCCGCACCCTGTCCCTTGCGGCCCCGGGCGGCACGGCCCCGGCCGGCACCTTCACCGACCCGGCGGCCTTCCGGCGAGTCAGCATCGGTGGCGCCGACCTGGCGGCCCCGCGCACCGATATCGGGCTGCGCCGCCGTGTGGACCGCTTCCCTGTTCGTGCCCGATGACCCGGCCCGCCTCGCCCAGGACTGCTACGAGGCCTACAACATCCAGGTGGCCGCCCTCGCCCAACGCCTCGGGGCCATCGGCAACCCCAAGATCGTCATCGGAGTCAGCGGCGGCCTGGACTCCACCCACGCCCTCATCGTCGCCGCCCGCGCCATGGACCGTCTGGGCCGGCCCCGCTCCGACATCCACGCCATCACCATGCCCGGCTTCGCCACGAGTGCCGGCACCCGCCGCAACGCCGAGGACCTCGCCGTCGGCCTGGGCTGCACCTTCGAGGAGCTCGACATCCGGGCCACCGCCACCCAGATGCTCACCGAGATGGGCCACCCCTACGGCGAGTACGCCCGCACCGGCGTTCTGCCCGACGGTGCGAGCGAGACCGACCTCTACGACGTCACCTTCGAGAACGTCCAGGCGGGCCTGCGCACCGACTTCCTCTTCCGCATTGCCAACCACCGCGGCGGCATCGTCCTGGGCACCGGCGACCTGTCCGAGCTCGCTCTGGGGTGGTGCACCTTCGGTGTGGGTGACCAGATGGCCCACTACGGCGTCAACGCCGGCATCCCCAAGACCCTCATCCAACACCTCATCCGCTGGGTGGTCGCCGAGGAGCTGTTCGACGACGCCGTTGGGCGCACCCTGCTGTCCATCCTGGACACCGAGATCAGCCCCGAGCTGGTTCCGGCCGGGCCGGCAGGGGCCATCCAGTCCACCCAGGCCAAGATCGGCCCCTACGCCCTGCAGGACTTCACCCTGTGGCACGTGCTGCGCCGCGGATCGCGCCCCAGCCGTATCGCCTTCCTGGCGCACAAGGCGTGGTCGGACGCGGACGGGGGCGACTGGCCCGAGGGGCTGCCGCAGGCGGAGAGGGTCGCCTACCAGCTCCCCGAGATCCGCCACTGGCTCCGAGCTGTTCCACCGGCGCTTCTTCACCAACCAGTTCAAGCGCTCCACCCTGCCCAATGGGCCCCAAGGTGGTGGCCGGAGGCTCGCTGTCGCCCCGCGGGGACTGGCGTATGCCCTCCGACGTCGCAGCGACGGCCTGGCTGGCCGAGCTCGAGCGCAACGTGCCCGGTAGCGCCCCCACCGACGAGAATCGGGACCATCGTCCCGCATTGTGACGTAGAACATAACCAACCGGTTCTGGCATTCTCTGTTCGAGGTTGGTGTATTTAAAATGCGTATTTACGCCAGATTCTTGAGGTGTTCACGTGCTAACTCGTGTTAGCAGCATTGGTTTTGTGGGTTTCTGTGTGAAACTGGTGGGCGCCTGAGTGGTGGTCATCACGCTGATCGTCCCTATCGTCGCCATGTCACACATGTCGCTGTTGCCCAGGCCTCACAAATCCTTGGCGGCAGCCCGGATGGAAAAGGTTCCCGCCCATGGCTTCCCTGGTCATAGCCGCTCACGGACACCTGGCTGAAGGCCTTGTCGCCTCCTCCGCGATGATCGTCGGCCCCAGTGACGACGTCGTCGCCGTCACCTTCGACCCCTCCGAGGGGCCCGACGACCTGCTGGCGAAGTACGCCGCCGCGGTCGAGGCGTCTCCCAGCCAGGAGCACCTCATCCTCGTCGACCTCTTCGGCGGCAGCCCCTACAACGCCGCGGCCCGTTTCGCGGCGGGGCGCGATGACGCCGACGTCGTCACCGGCGTCAACCTGCCCATGGTCATCGAGGTCCTGTCCCGTCGCCTCGCCGGCGCCGGGCTCGCCGAGCTCGTTGAGGCCGCCCGGACGTCCGCCACTGACGGCGTCAAGGTCCTCTCCGAGGTCTTCACCCTGCACCCACCACTTCTGACGATGAAGGAGACGAGCTCTGATGGATGTCAAGCTCCTGCGTATCGATTCCCGCCTGGTTCACGGACAGGTCGCCAACAACTGGGCCGGGTCCCTTGGAGCCGAGGCCATCCTCGCCGTCTCCGACGGCGCCGCCAACGACGAGCTGCGCAAGACCCTCATGCTGCAGACCGGAGGCGGCAAGGTGAAGGTCCACGTGCTGGGCGTTGAGAAGGCCGCCCGTGTCTACAAGAACCCCAAGTACGAGAACCTCAAGGCCGTCATCGTCGTCGAGACCCCGGCCGACATCGTCCGACTCCTGGACCTGGGCATCAAGGTCGACGACGTCAACGTCGGCGGCATGACCTTCAAGCAGGGCACCAGCCAGGTCTCCCAGGCCGTCTACGCCAGCCCCGAGGACGTCGAGGCCTTCAAGGAGATCGACTCGCGCGGCATCAAGCAGTACATCCAGCAGGTGCCCTCCACCGCGAGCTCCGACCTCATGGGGGCCCTCAAGGACAAGGGCCTGCTCTGAGGCCCAGGGACCCTCCGAGGTCTCTGACGCCGCGAGCCGCCCCTTCCCTTCCCTCCCCGCACTCTCCTCAGACACTCCCATCCCGTGCCTCTCGGCGACGGGGAGCAGGAGGTGTCCTGTCAACCCTCACGTGAGAGAGACATACCGTGCAAGACATCAACCTGATCCAGATCATTCTGGTCACGCTCGTGGCGTTCGTCGCGGGCATGGCCAGCGTCCTGGACGAGCGGCAGTTCCACCGCCCGCTCGTCGCCTGCACCCTGACCGGTATCGCTATGGGTAACCCCACCGTCGGCATCATGGTCGGTGGCTCCCTGGAGCTCCTCGCCCTGGGCTGGATGAACGTCGGCGCCGCCATGGCGCCCGACGCCGCGCTGGCCTCCACCGTCTCCACGGTCATCGCCATCGCCTCGTTGGGTGACGCCTCCTCCACCAAGGGCGCCATCGCCGCCGCCATCGGCGTGGCCGTTCCGCTGGCCATCGCCGGCCAGGCCCTGACGATCTTCGTGCGAACGATCGCCATCTTCTTCGCCCACCAGGCGGATCGCTTCGCCGAGCAGGCCAACTACCGCGGCATCGCCGTCATGCACTTCACCGCCCTGGGCCTCCAGGGTCTGCGCGTGGCCATCCCGACCGCTGCTGTGGCGGCCCTCGCCTCCGGTGACACGGTGAAGAACGCCCTCGACATGATCCCGAAGGTCATCACCGACGGGCTCAACATCGCCGGTGGCTTCATCGTCGTCGTCGGTTACGCGATGGTCATCAACATGATGAAGGCGCGCAAGCTCATGCCCTTCTTCTTCCTGGGCTTCATCTTCGCCACCTTCGCCACCACCTATGGCGGCAAGGCCACGATCGGCGACCACAGCAAGGGCATCGACAAGTGGGTCATCGACCTTGCCCCCAACGGTGCCACCCTCGTGGCACTGGGCATCCTGGGAGCCTGCCTGGCCGTCATCTACGTCCAGCTCAACCCCGAGTTCCACGACTCCGTGCGTCTGCCCGCCGCCTCCTCGCCCGCGGCCGGTGGCGGCTCCGGCAACGACCTGGATGACGACCTCGACGACGAGCTCGACTGAGCCGGAAGGAAGACTCTCATGACTACTGAAACCGCTCCGGCGACGTCGGAGAAGATGCTCACCACCCGCGACCTGCGCCGGATGTACTGGCGCTCCACCTTCCTGCTCGGCTCCTTCAACTTCGAGCGCATGCAGGCCATGGGCTTCTGCTACACGCTCATGCCGGCCATCCGGAAGTTCTACCGCGATGACAAGACGGCCCAGGCGGCCGCCCTCAAGCGGCACCTGGAGTTCTACAACACCCATCCCTGGGTCTCCTCGGTCGTCTTCGGCGTCACCGCCGCCATGGAGGAGCAGAAGTCCAAGGGCGAGGACATCTCCGAGGAGACGATCACCTCGGTCAAGGTCGGTCTCATGGGGCCGCTGGCCGGTGTCGGTGACCCCATCTTCTGGGGAACCGCCCGCCCCGTCCTGGCGGCACTGGGTGCTTCCCTGGCCCTCAACGGATCGATCGTCGGCCCGCTGCTGTTCTTCGTCGGCATCAATCTCCTGCGCGTTCTCACCCGCTGGTACGGCATTAAGTTCGGCTACGAGCGCGGTACTGAGATGGTCACCGAGGTCGGCGGCGGCCAGCTCAAGAAGATCACCCAGATGGCCGCCATCATGGGTCTGTTCGTCATGGGCGCCCTGGTCTCCAAGTGGACCTCCATCAAGTTCCCGGCGGTGGTCTCCTCGGTGAAGAACGACGACGGGATCGTCACCGACACCACCGTTCAGTCCATCCTCGACCAGCTGCTGCCCGGCCTGGCGGCGCTGGGGCTGACCTTCCTGTGCATGTGGCTGCTCAACAAGAAGGTCAACGCCCTGTGGATCATCCTGGGCATGTTCGCCGTCGGTATCGCAGGAGCCGCCACCGGCTTCCTGGGACTGTGACGCAGTAGCGGACCAGCCGCAATCGTGGCGGCCCGCCTCGGAGCGGGGAGGGGACCGGAGGCAAGTCCTCCGGAACCCTCCCCGCTCCGCGCACTCGGTAGAATGCACACGGCCCCCGGGCGGATTCCATCAGCGCATCATCCGTCCTGTCCGACGTCGTCTCCCGCTCTTCTCGCCCCGCCCTCCACATCCCCCTGCAGCAAGGAACCAGCGTGACCCGACTCCTCGTCACCGACCTGGACGCCACCATCGTCTTCGACCGCTCCGTCTCGCCGGCCGACCGCGAGGCCATGGCCCGATGGCGGGCCGCCGGCAACCTCCTGGCCGTCGACACCGGCAAGTCCTCCTTCGCCACCCGCGATGTGCTCGGGCCCCTGGGCGTCGACTTCGACTACGGCATCGTCTTCACCGGTGCGGTCCTCATCGACAGCAGCTACCGGGTCCTCTCCGCCCGCTACCTGCCCGACGGCGTCGCCCGCGACGTGGCCACCCGCACCGCCGACCTGCCGGGGGTGACCACCTACGCCACCACCATCGAGACCGACTACATCCTGGCCGACAACAACAATGAGATCTCCCCGATCCTGGCGGTCTTCGAGACGATGACCCTGGAGGAGATGGGCACCCACCGCTTCATCGGCGTGCCCCTGCGCGTCACTGACGACACCCTGCGCCACCGCCTTCAGGAGGAGATCACCCAGCGTTGGGAGGGCGTCCTGGACTGCCACCGCAACCAGGACTTCCTCGACTTCGTGCCCGCCGGGGCCACCAAGGGCTCCGGGCTGCGTGCCCTCCTGGACGGGCCCCTGTCGGGGCGGGAGGTCGAGGTGTGGACCATCGGTGACTCCTGGAACGATCTTGACATGCACGCCGTCGCCGACCACGCCGTCGCCCTGCCCTGGTCCCCACCGGAGGTGACGGCCGTGTGCGAGGCGACCGCGGGCTCCATGGCCGAGCTCATCGACACGATCATGGAGGGTGACCCGGTATGAGCGAGCACGGTAAGACGGACGGCAAGAAACCGATCGGCACCCGGGTGCGTGACTGGTTCAATGGCGGCGACCCCGACGGGCGCGCCAAGATCCGCACCTGGGTCACCGGGGAGGACGGGCAGTGGCGCGGCTACACCCACCCATGGGCAGGTACGTCACCTGGCTCATGATCATCGCCTGCTTCCTCTACCCCTTCACCAGGGGGATCGGCTCGATCCTGGCCCTGATCGTGGCCATCTTCCTCATGGGCGGGCGGGCCATGATCGAGCGCCAGGTGCGTCGCGACGTCTCCGACCTGGAGGAGGCCAAGCGCCAGTACGGCCTCACCCGCAACCCCGAGTACCTGCGGTTCATGACCCTGCGCGCTGAGGGCCTGCTCGAGGACAACAAGATCCTCACCCCCGACTCCCGCAGGCTCCTTGAGGGCTACGCCCAGTGGGCCCATGAGCGCCAGGAGCGCCAGGACAAGAAGCGGGCCAAGAAGGCCCGCAAGGAGGAGCAGAAGGCCCAGCGAGGCACCTCCGCCCGGGACGCCGACGACAGCGAGGAACCTGACCAGTCTGATGACGGTGCCACGGCGGTCGGAGAGAATAAGAGCGCTGACGGCTCCTAGATGCCTCCAAGACGGCCTCAAGAAGACTGGGTACCCGCAGGACCTGGACTGAAAGGACTCCCATGCCACGCTGGCTCATCTCCACCGACCTGGACGGCACCATCGTCTTCAACGGGACGATCCCGCTGCGTGACCGTGAGGCCATGGCCAGGTGGCGGGCGGCCGGCAACCTCCTGGTCATCAACACGGGGAGGTCGGTCTCCGCGCTGGAGCACGTCGTCGTGCCCATGGGGCTCGAGTTCGACAACGCCATCCTCTACACGGGGGCGGCCATCGTGGACGAGCACATCAGCGTGCGTCACTCGACGGCCCTGCCGCCCGGCGTCGTCGAGGACCTTCTCGACTTCGTCGAGGGGCGCCAGGCGTCACCGTGTTCACCACCGGGCTGGACGAGGACCTGCTCGTCTACGACACGATCGGCTCCGGATCGGACCTGCTCACCCTGTTCCGCCCAGCCACCCGGCGCGACCTCGAGGGACGTGAGGTCGTCGGCGTGCCGATGCGCTTCACCGACCCCGAGATGGCCTCCCGCACCGAAACCTACCTGCACCAGCGCTGGGACGGGCAGGCGGTGGGCTTCCGCAACCAGGACTTCATCGACGTCGTCCCCGCGGCTGCCTCCAGGGCGCGGGCCTCAGGCGGCTGGTGGCGAGCCTCGGCGAGACGCCCGCCCCGGACCCTGCCAGTGACGCGGCCAACCCCGCCGCCCCAGTGCTCGCCGAGCCCATCGAGACCTGGTCCATCGGGGACTCCTGGAACGACATCTCCATGCACCAGGCCGCCGACCACGCCTACGCCCTGCCCTGGTCACCGCCGGAGGTGGTGGCCCAGTGCGACGGCACGGTCTCCAGCCTGGCCGACCTCATCGACTCCCTTATGGGACGGCCGACGGCTTAGACCCAACACATCGACAAATTCTTCATAAATGACGCGGCTCCGGGTCGGTGGAGTCAGGTGGTGTTTGCACCGTTGATGATGTCGTTGAGTTTCTCAGTTGGGGTCTGTCCGTTCAAGACGATGCGGGGTCGGCGGTTGAGGCGGTCCTGGATGTCTTGGATCTGGGTGTCGGTGATGGTGGTGAAGCTGGTGCCCTTGGGGAGGTACTCGCGGATCAGGCGGTTGGTGTTCTCGTTGCTGGGGCGCTGCCAGGGGCTGTGGGGGTCGGCGAAGTAGACCGGGATGTCGGTGACGGCGGTGAAGGCGGCGTGCTGGGCCATCTCGCTTCCCTGGTCCCAGGTGATCGAGGCCCTCACGGCCCGGGGCAGGTCAGCGACCATGGTCTGCAAGGCAGTGGTGACGGTCTGGGAGTCGTGGCCCCGCCCAGACGGTGTATGAGCACGAAGCGGCTGGTGCGCTCCACCAGGGTGATCAGGGCGCTGCGCCCGCCGGCGCCGATGACCAGGTCGCCCTCCCAGTGGCCCGGCACGGCCCGGTCAGCGGCCTGGGGCGGGCGCACACTGATCTGGGCCCCTTCGATCCAGGGGCGCCTGGACCTGCGGGGCAGGCCGGCCAGCGGTGAGCGGGGCAGGGCGTCAGGGTACGCCCTGAGCGCAGGGCCTTGTCCACCCGCAGCTGCTGGCGCAGGCCCCGGCGCCCCTGGACGTAGAGGGCCTGGTAGATCTGCTCATGAGACAGGCGCATGGACTCATTGTCGGGTGGGCCCAGGCAGGCGCGCGCTGATCTGGCGGGGCTGGCCCCGTCCTCGAGCAGGGCCACCACCTCGGCACGCAGAACGGGATCAGCCTCGAGCCTCCTGGCCTTGGGGCGGGCCAGACGCTCCTGGGCCGCCACTGAGGCCCCTGGGCCCGGTAGACCCCGTCAGGCCGGTGTTGCGGGCGATCTCCCGTGAGACGGTCTGACGGCACCGCCCCAGCGAGCGGGCGATGGCGGCGGCCGACTCCCCGCGCGCCCGGCCCTGAGCGATCAGGACCCGCTCGGCGTCGCTGACGCGCTGCCCGCGCCCGACCCGCCCCGAGCAGGCCGACACCGACCAGCCCCCACGCCCCCGCCGCCCCAACGAGCGTCTTGATGAGCGTCTTGATGCCGTTGCTGCACTCTCCACGGCCTGATCGTGCCAGTACCGCCTCGCGCTGTCCCGGCTCACCCGGCCGCGGCTCCCGCCCGGGTCAGCGTTGCTCGGCCAGGACCGCCTGGGCGACCTTGACACGTCTGGCCTGGTCGGACTGGACCGTCCCACCCCGTCGTCCGCCTACCAGCTCCACCCCCGCCGCCTGGCACCACAGACTCACCGACCCACGACAGCACCCCAGATCCCGAGCCACCGCCGAAGCCGACTCACCAGCCACCACCCGCGCCACCGCATCACGACGCACACCCTGACCAAAACCAAGCCCCCAGACACAAAACACCCCTCCCACGAGCGGTGCATCCACCACCAGACCCCTACCACCTGCCGCCAGCCGACGCAGCCCGCCACATTCGTCCGGTCGGTGGGGCAACCTCACCGCCTGGAGCACTTCCAGACGGTAGGCTCCAGGGCTGACAGGAAGCCGTTGCAGGGAGCCCCCGTCCCGGCCCTCCACCTCTTTTCAACCAGCAGGAGAACTCCTCATGACCGTCGAGCTCGTCACCACCTCCAGTCCGGAGATCGTCGAGGCCATGGAGCGCCTCATCCCGCAGCTCTCCCGCAGCGCTCCGGCACTGACCGCTGAGCAGTGCGAGGCCTTCATCGCCCAGGAGGGGTCTTCCTCTTCGTCTTCCGCCCCGAGGCCGACGCCGGCCAGGGCGCCCCGATCCTGGGCATGCTCACGCTGGCGACCTTCACGATCCCCACCGGCCTGCGCGCCTGGGTGGAGGACGTCGTCGTCGACGACGAGGCCCGCGGCCAGGGTGCCGGCCAGGCCCTCGTGGAGGCCGCCGTCGAGTACGCCGGGAAGATGGGGGCGCGCACCGTGGACCTCACCTGCGCCCCTCGCGCGAGGCCGCCAACCGCCTCTACCGGCGCGCCGGCTTCGAGCTGCGGGAGACCAACGTCTACCGCTACGTCCAGGGCCTGAGCACCGCAGCACGACCCCGCTGAGCACACGCCCCACTTCGACAAAAATCTTCGCAGACGACGGTGGGGTCTGGTGGTGGATGCACCGCTCGTGGGAGGGGTGTTTTTGTGTCTGGGGCTTGGTTTTGGTCAGGTGTGCGTCGTGATGCGGTGGCGCGGGTGGTGGCTGGTGAGTCGGCTTCGGCGGTGGCTCGGGATCTGGGGTGCTGTCGTGGGTCGGTGAGTCTGTGGTGCCAGGCGGCGGGGGTGGAGCTGGTAGGCGGACGACGGGTGGGACGGTCCAGTCCGACCAGGCCAGACGTGTCAAGGTCGCCCAGGCGGTCCTGGCCGGAGCAACGCTGACCCGGCGGGAGCCGCGGCCGGGGTGAGCCGGGACAGCGCGAGGCGGTACTGGCACGATCAGGCCGTGAGAGTGCAGCAACGGCATCAAGACGCTCATCAAGACGCTCGTTGGGGCGGCGGGGCGTGGGGCTGGTCGGTGTCGGCCTGCTCGGGGCGGGTCGGCGCGGGCAGCGCGTCAGCGACGCCGAGCGGGTCCTGATCGCTCAGGGCCGGGCGCGCGGGGAGTCGGCCGCCGCCATCGCCCGCTCCTTGGGGCGGTGCCGTCAGACCGTCTCACGGGAGATCGCCCGCAACACCGACCCTGACGGGGTCTACCGGGCCCCGGGGGCCTCGGTGGCGGCCCAGGAGCGTCTGGCCCGCCCCAAGGCCAGGAGGCTCGAGGCTGATCCCGTTCTGCGTGCCGAGGTGGTGGCCCTGCTCGAGGACGGGGCCAGCCCCCGCCAGATCAGCGCGCGCCTGCGCTGGGCCCACCCCGACAATGAGTCCATGCGCCTGTCTCATGAGCAGATCTACCAGGCCCTCTACGTCCAGGGCGCGGGAGCCTGCGCCAGCAGCTCGGGTGGACAAGGCCCTGCGCTCAGGGGCGTACCTGACGCCTGCCCGCTCACCGCTGGCCGGCCTGCCCCGCAGGTCCAGGCGCCCCTGGATCGAAGGGGCCCAGATCAGTGTGCGCCCGCCCCAGGCCGCTGACCGGGCCGTGCCGGGCCACTGGGAGGGCGACCTGGTCATCGGCGCCGGCGGGCGCAGCGCCCTGATCACCCTGGTGGAGCGCACCAGCCGCTTCGTGCTCATACACCGCCTGGGCGGGGGCCACGACTCCCAGACCGTCACCACTGCCTTGCAGACCATGGTCGCTGACCTGCCCCGGGCCGTGAGGGCCTCGATCACCTGGGACCAGGGAAGCGAGATGGCCCAGCACGCCGCCTTCACCGCCGTCACCGACATCCCGGGTCTACTTCTGCCGACCCCCACAGCCCTGGCAGCGCCCCACCAACGAGAACACCAACCGCCTGATCCGCGAGTACCTCCCCAAAGGGCACCAGCTTCACCACCATCACCGACACCCAGATCCAAGACATCCAGGACCGCCTCAACCGCCGACCCCGCATCGTCTTGAACGGACAGACCCCAACTGAGAAACTCAACGACATCATCAACGGTGCAAACACCACCTGACTCCACCGGTGGCGCGGTCAGGCCGAGGCGCCGATCGTCTTGACGGTGGGATCCATGACGGCGGCCTCTACCAGGGCGGTTCCGCTGGTCAGGTCCCGCAGCCGCAGCACGTAGGGGTGGTCCACGGTGAACTCGACCGGCTCGTCCGGCTCCGGCGCCGCCATGACCTCCACCCCTCCCTCGGTGAGGGCGGCGGCCACCGTGCCCTCCTCGTCCAGGATGAGGCGCACCTGCTGGACCACCTGCGCCAGCGTGAGTCCGCGGGCCATCTTGTCCAGGCCCTCGGGCTTGAGACCCTGCTCCTTGAGGAAGTCCAGGAGCTCCTTGGGCTCAGAGGTGAGGTCCACCTTGGGCAGGGACAACCTCACCTCACGGGCCTCGGCCTCATCGAGGGCCTTCGACGCTGCCGCCCACGTCCCGGCGTCCATGGCGGACGGCAGGGATCCGGCGTCGGGCAGGACGACGTCGAGGGCGAGCTGGGATTCCTTGGGGGCTCCGTCCGTGTTCCCCTCCCCACTGGCGTAGGCCAGACGCACCGCCGCCCAGCCCTGGCCGGTGGCGTAGGGGATGGAGCGGGTGTCGTGCATGAGGTCGGCCTTGACGGTCTTGCCACCGGCGAGCGTGAAGTTCTGCGGTGAGGTGTCCTCGGCCTTGAAGGGGGAGTCCCACTGGGCCGCGAAGAGCAGGGCGTTCTGCACCACCAGGCGCGTGTCCTTCGTAATGGTGATACCGCTGTTCGGGATGAGGCCGGCCGTGTTGCGCGAGGCCCAGGCATCGAGGTTCTTCTTCATGGAGTCCACGTCGATCTGCTCGATCTCGGCGGAGAACCAGCGCAGCACCGCATCGAGGTAGGACTGCTTGACCTCGATGTCCTTCTCGTCGGCGATGAGGACGTGGTTGGCCAGGTGGACGAGCGGCTTGTCCGGGATCTGGTCCGGGTCGAAGCCCTGAGGTCGCCGTCGTAGCGGTTGAGGGAGGTCTCGACGGCAGACCAGCGCGGTCCCGTTCCTCGCCCGAGAGCCCCAGGAGCGCGTCATAGCCCTGGGTGGAGGCGTCCGTGGCGCCGCCGGCCAGGATCGCCAGGACGAAGGCGGCACTGAGCGGCGAGGCCATCGCCGTCGCTGCCGAGTCCGCCTTGAGGTAGTGGGCCAGGAGCCGGTCGCCGAGCTGGTCGCAGGCGGCGGCTGCGGTGGCCACCTGCGAGGAGACGTCGGAGGGGTGACCGTCTCATGGGCGGTCTTGGAGGTCAGCGCCTTCCCGGAAGCCGACGAGCACGCGCCCAGCAGCATCGCAGCCGCGGGGGTCAGAGCCGTCAGCGCCAGCAGGTGGCGGCGGGACAGGCCGTGGTGGTCGGAGCAGGGACGGTGCGCAGACGGGAACAGGGTCATGACGTCAGGCTAGGAAGCCTTCCGGGGCTCGTCAGGGACTTGGATGTGGTCAGGCACAAGGAGACCTCACCGGACGTGCCCGACCAGCCGCCGGCCGACCACTGCCAGACGGCCGCCCGTGACCACTCGATCAGCAGAATCCTGCCGGATCACGTGTGATGCGTCGCCCCGCCGGGATCGGCCGCCTCGAGACCGGTCCGCGAGTAGGCTTCCGACCAAGGTCCTACGACAGCGCCGCAGGCACCGCTGTCCCTACCTCGCAACTGCCTCGTTCTCAAGGAAGGTCACTCATGGTCGAGTCCGCCGCCCCCGTCGAGCACGTCTTCACCGCCGACGAGCTCTTCTTCTCCACCACGGACTCCCAAGGGCGCATCCGCCGCGCCAACTCCACCTTCATGCGCCTGTCCGGCTACCCGCGCGGCGCCCTGGTGGGGCGGGCCCACAACGTCGTGCGGCACCCGGACATGCCCGCAGGCCTGTTCCGCAGCATCTGGAACGCCATCGAGGAGGGGCTGGGCGGCCAGCGCCTACATCACCAACCGCTCCTCCGACGACGGCCGCCATCGCGTCTTCGCCACGATCGTTCCTCCGGGTCCGGCTACCCTGTCCGTGCGTACGCTGCCGATGCTCACCGACCTGCGCGACGACGTCGAGGCCGCCTACGCCCGGGTCCGCGACGTCGAGGAGGCCTCGGCAGCGGCCGGCTCCACCTGCCGGGAGGTGGCCGCCGCCGACAGGCCGCCCTCCAGGCCGAGCTGCGGGCCTTGGGCTACGCCGACGCTATCGACTTCACCCTGCCGGGTGCTGGTCGCCGAGGTCGGCGCGCTCTGGACCACGGCGTCGGCATCCCCGACAGCCCGCAGGCCGAGGGGCCCCGTGGCCCGGATCCTGGCCGCCATGAGCCGGATCGAGGCCGAGACCGCCGGGCTCGTCGGCATCCTCCAGGAGGGGCAGCGCTCGTCGACCTCCTGGGGCGGCGGGCCGGCGAGATCGAGGCCCTCTCGGCCCGCCTGGGCGCCCTGCGCGAGGCCATGCGGGCCGTCGGCGCGGACGTCGCGGTCCTCGGGGCGGGGGTCCAGGCCGACGACGTCGCCGAGCGCCGCCAGCGGGTCGACGCCCTGGTCCTGGAGTGCTCCGAGCAGCTCCACCCGCTGCGCAGCCAGATCGAGGAGCTGCGCGGCGACCTGACTCGGTGAGCTTCCGCATCGCTCTGGCCCGTCTGCACAACCTGGCTGCCGGGCTCTTCGCTCTCCAGGTCATCGAGGGTGAGGACGAGGTCGATCGCCAACGACGCCGTCGGCAGCCTCACTGAGCTGTGCACGGCGCTGAGCGACGGCGCGAGTACCCTGACCGAGCGCGTGGCCCCTGCTGGATGCGCGTCGCGAGCTGGTGGGCGGCGAGCTGGACCTCGTGGCCGAGGACCTCGCCGTCATCCAGGCCGATCCTGAGCTGGTCGAGGCGGCCGCGGCCGCCGGGGCCGGTCAGGCCGATTCCGTGGCCACCGCCCGCACCCTGGCCGGTCAGGGCTTCGCCGAGGCCCGCGACCTGGCCGACCTGGCCGTGCGCGTGCGCGACCTCGAGGTCCCCTACGAGGCAGACGCCATCAACACCTGCCTGGCCGACGTGCGCGCCGCCCTGGACGAGCTGGGGTAGACGGCCGCCGGAGTCCGCCTCGGGCCGCGTTCCCGCGGGCTAGCTCGCGGGCCAGCTCGACGAGCACCTCGGCGTGGTCGGTGTGGGGGAACATGTCGAACAGGCGGGAGCGCACCACCCGCATCGAGGGCAGGTGGGCCAGGTCCGCGGCCAGTGTGCGGGGGTTGCAGGAGGAGTAGAGCACCCGCCCCACGCCGGAGGCCTCGATCCGAGCGGCCAACTGCTCCCCGATCCCGCGCCGGGGTGGGTTGACCACGAGCAGATCCGGGCGCTCGGCCCCGAAGGCCCCGGCGGTGCTGCCGTCCGAGGCGCCCGGGTCCAGGACGCGGGCGTCACCGGCCTCGAAACGCACGAGCCCCGGGTCCAGGCCCATGAGAGCGGCGGCCGCGCGTGCTCCGTCGATGGCCGAGGCCGAGACCTCCACCCCCAGCACCCGGCGACCCGGCGCGGCCAGGGCCAGGGCGAACCCACCGACGCCGCAGAACAGGTCCCACACCCGAGTCGGCTCGCACTCCCGCGCCCAGGAGCGGGCGGTGGCGTAGAGCGCCTCGGCCACGGCCGTGCTGGTCTGGAAGAAGGAACGGGTCGGCAGGTAGAGCGGCAGCTCGACGCCGTCGGCGCACCGGACGGCCGGCGTGCCGGCCCCCAAGACCGGCAGGCTCAGGCGCATGAGGAGCCGGTTCTCCTCGGTCAGGACGATCTCCTCCGGCCCCTCGATGACGGCCTGGTGGACGCCCTGGATGTTGACGCTGGCCACCGCCAGCTGGGGCAGGGACCGGCGCAGGTCCGGCAGCGCAGCGCGCAGCTGGTCCAGGTGGCGCCGGGAGCGCAGGACGAACCGCACCATGAGGTCGTCGTCGGGCGAGGGCTGGTCACCAGGACGTGCTTGAGCTCGCCGCGGCGAGCGGGCACGTCGTAGGGGCGCAGGCCCAGGTCGGTGATGAGGCCCGCCAGCACCGGCAGGGCCGCCTCGATCGCCGGCATGCAGGGGCAGGTGCGCAGGTCGACGCCGTGGCCGGCGCTGTCGAGGATCCCCAGGGTGGGGCGGGCCGTGGTTCCGGCCACCGCCATCTTCGCTTTGTTGCGGAAGCGCTCCGGGGCGCTCGCGGCCGGCGGCTCCCACAGGTCGGTCGTGACACGTGCGGCCAGCAGGGAGGCGACTCGGGACTGCTTGGCGGCCAGCTGGTCCGGCAGCGGCAGGGCCAGGTGGGGGCAGGAGCGGCAGGTACCGGCCTCGTGGAGGATGCACGACGGCGCCTGCGGTGCGGTCCCCGACATGTCCCCTCCTGATGGTGAGCTCGATGCCGGTCAGCGAGGCGACGGCAGCGCCAGGACCCGGACTGCTGCGGCCACTGAGTGGAGCCGCTTGTCGGACTCGAACCGACGACCTGCTGTTTACAAGACAGCTGCTCTACCAACTGAGCTAAAGCGGCGTACGGCCGGCAAGGCGGCCGCGGGTGCGGAGAACAGTCTGGCACAGACCGCCCCGGGGCGGAAAAACCAGGGAGGAGGATGCGTCTGCTCCGATGCCTCCGAGAGCCGCGCGGGACCAGCGCTGGATCAGGGAGGGACAGGCGTCCGGCTCAGCCCTGCTCGCCCTGCTGCTGCTCAGCGGGCTGGTCGGTGGACTGCTGAGCGGGGTTGCTCGGCTGGCTGCTGCGGACTGCTCGGAGGGCTGCGACGTCGGCGTGCTCTCCCGGTGACCAGCTCGGTCAGGGAGGTCGGCGACTGGCAGCGTGCTCAGGTCGATCTGCTCTCCCTTGAAGAAGACGGACGGGGTGCCCTCAGGTCCCGATCGGCGAAGGCCTTGTCTCCGAGCTCGACCCACTTCTTGTACTTGTTCGAGTCGACGGCGGCCTTGAACTTGGCGGACACCTCGGTGGGGACACCCACCTTGGTGGCGGCGGCGACCAGGCTGTCCACGGTCAAGAGGCTCTGGTTCTTGGGCTTCCAGCACCTGGGAGAGGATCTCGAAGGCGGCGCCGTGGAAGCTCAGGGACTGCGCCGGGGCCTCATCGAGTACCACGCCCATGGCGTCTCATGACCGTGCTCGTCCAGTCCCTGCTTGAGGATCTTGCAGGGGTGGAGGGCCAGGGTGATCTTCTTGTCGCTCAGCAGCTGGTTGATCTCCTCGGTGTGGATGCCCTCGAACTGGGCGCAGTGCGAGCAGGAGTAGTCGAAGTAGATGTCAAGGATGGGGGCGGAGGCGGCGACGGTGTCCAGCTGGCTGCCGTCGCCGTAGGTCCAGGAAGCGTCCGCCAGGACCTGCTTGGGAACACCGCTCTGGTTCGCCTTCTCGGTGGCCAGGCCCTTGCCCGCTGCGGGGAACTCCTTCTTCCCCTGGTTGACAGCCAGGTAACCGAGGTAGCCCAGGCCGCCGGCCAGGGCCACCCCCGTAGCCCCGATGAAGCTGCGGCGCGCGATCGCGTTGCGGTGTGCACGGCGCTCCTCGGCCTCCCTCAGTTCCTTGGCCTTGAGGCGTGCGGCCTCGCGGCGCTGAGCCTTGGACTGGCGGGGCTGTTTACTGGACACTCGGTGCTCCTTGTGGTGCGTTGGCGAGCGGACGGAGAAGAAGACGAACTGTCAACGAGTCACGGCTGTAGCGGTGTCATTCTGCCCGACGATGCTGTACGAAACCATGCCTGACGTCTGCCGCTGGCGGATTGTGACGCATCGGTCGTTGGCAGTCGGGCAGGTGGGTGGCGTTAGTGGTGCGCTGTTGACGTTCCTGTGACGTCTTCCCAAAACTGTGCGCCTGGGACTGGTGGTCAGGCGGAGTCGGGCGGAATCAGGCCGTGTGGTCCGGTCGAGGCCTGGTTACATCCTGTCCAGGGTAAAAGGATCAATAAGTACGGTAGTGAGCTGGTGTCTGGTACCGATAAGAGGTGTGAGGTTGGGCATCTCATGGGTGACCAGTTCGGTGGGCCGCCGGAGCAGATCAATACGGTGGCCATGCTGGAGGAGATGAACCAGAATCGTGTTGGGAAGGAGTCCAACTCGCACCTCAGACTTGAGCAGAAGATGGCGGCCAGTCCTGAGGGCTACGGCCACATTGTGGTGGAGTTTGAGTGCCCCGATCCCGTGGATCCCTCCAAGCTCACAGGCGCCGAAAGAGTCCCCGCCGGATTCGACGTGACATGGATTGATTCAGACGGAGTCCCTGACCATAAAGGCTTTGAGAACCCGCCAGAAGAAGCGAGAAGTCTTGGAGATCGACGAGATATGGTAGGCGTTGACGAAACTGCGCGTCAGGTCTTTGTGAAGATCCAAGGATTGCTGCGTGACTGGCTAACTGAAGAAGGCCTTGACGAAGTTGATTTTGAATACAGCGCTATAGCGCTCGTCAGAAGGCTGAGAAGGCTGAGGCCGGGCAGGATGAGGAGCCGTCTGGTTCGGGCGGGCCGGTCAGATCTGGTGAGTGACTCGCTGGCGTGAGTGGTGCGTTGGAGCCTGAGGCTGTGGCGTCTTCGGGTGGCTACTGCACGGTGCTGCCGGGGGCGCCGGAGGTGGACCCCTTCTTCTGCTGACCAGATGATCGTTCTGTCATCCCCTGCCTCCACCTGTCCACGCGATTCTCAACTGCCTGCGAACGGGGACATGTTGGGATTCGGCATAGCCCCTGCAAGGGTCAAAATAAGCACAATGACGCCAACGGTAAGTAACACCAACATCATGCGTCTTCTACTGCGATCGCCGGGGGCGAGCATGTTCACGATATGTGCGCCACCTCGCCGAGTTGCTGCGCCCCAGGGAACCAGCCACAGAATGAGGAGGTAGATGGCAACCTCCACCAGGAAAAGGAGGATGAAACGAGTGAGAGGCGGAAAAGAACCGAGAATCGAAGAGTCGTTCTCAATAATTCCAGATGAGTAGGAAGTCACGGTGATGACGGCCACGACTCCTAGACTCAGAAGGAATGCGAAGCCAACGGACAGCATCGAGCGCAGTAAATACCATGGGGTCGCCGCCCACATGCGAGAGTTGTCTGCCGGAGAGGTGGAGCCGCGTTGGAGCCGGTTCCAGCGCCGAGCGTCCTGGGCTCGTCCGACGGTGCCGGCGATCGCCGCCAGAATCGCTGCAAAGATCACCATCCATCCCCGGCCTCACGATCCCCAAGGCGGACATTGCGAACCAGAGGGCCAGCATCACTCGTGGGTGACGCTGCGGCTCCTGCGCCCACTCGGGCAAGCCGCCCGTGCGGGTGGGCGGGGCGAAGCGGTGGATCTGCGCAGGCTGGGCACCGGCCATCGTCGGCCCCTGTCATCCCACCGGTCGCCGGCATGGCCGCCGGGCGGGCAACGGCCTGGGGGTAACCGGGCAGGAGAGCCGTCGGGTTGTACCCCGAGTAGGGGAACATGGGCACCTGCCCGGACGGCGCGGGCCGCGGGTAGGCCCCGACGGCGTGACAGGAGCGGGTCCTCCAACGCCGTACTGCATGGACTGTGCCGGTCCCTGCCGGCATCAGTGAGCCGTTCTGGTACCACGACCGGGGAGGGATGGCGGGCGGGGCTGGACGGATGGCGCCGAGGATGCCGACGGCGCGCTGTAGCCGTACCCGCCCTCAGCGGCCGAGCCCGCAGAGACGGGGCTGCCATACGCGGCCGGAGACGCCGAGGCCGAGCTGCCAGCACTCTGCTGAACGCCGTAGCCCGTCGGAGCGACGCCGTAGCCAGGGACGTAGGTGTTGGTGCTCGTCTCCGACTCCTCAGAGTCGTCCTCCTCCTCTGGCCCCAGGAGCCGGTCGACGGCCTCCTGGCCGGTGCCGCCCTCGGCGATCTCGTCGAGGACCTCCAGCAGGCCGTCCGGGCCCAGCCGGTCCTCCGCCTCCGGGGCGAGCGCCGCCGTGAATGCCCTCGCCAGCGCCGGACTCTCCTGCTCCAGGGTGCCCAGTTCCGGGGTGCCCGCGTAGACGCGGCGGAAGACCACCTGCCATGCGCCCGAACCGAAGGGCGCCAGCCCGGTCACGGTGAACAGGAGAACGCCCGCGCAGGCGTACCAGTCGACGTCGGCGGTCGGCTCCCCGCCGTCGAGCATCTCCGGGGGGATGAATCCCGGTGTCCCCGTGACCTGACCGGTCTGGGTGAGGCGGACGTCGTCGGCCACCTGGGCGATGCCGAAGTCGATGAGAACCGGGCCCTGTGCACCGAGCATGACGTTGGAGGGCTTGAGATCGCGGTGGATGACGCCGGCGGCGTGGACCGCGCGCAGCGAGTCGACCAGCCCGTGAGCCAAGTCGGCCAGGTCGCGGGCGTCGGTGGTCAGGTCGTAGACGCCCTCGTGCTCCACCTCGTGCTGGAGGGTAGGGGACCTCGACGAGCTCGGTGATGACGAAGGTGACCCCCATCGACCCGTCCCCGGTCTCGATGTCCAGGATGCGGGCCACGCGCGTGTCCCTCACTCGGGCCAGGACGCTGGCCTCGCGGTCCAGGCGGCGCCGGGCCGTGGGATCCGCGGCGATCTGGGGGTGGAGGATCTTCATGGCCACGTGGCGGCCGCCCTCGTCGGTGGCCTCCCAGACCACGCCCATTCCTCCGGCGCCCAGGCGACGCAGAAGCCGGTAGCCCCCCACCAGCGTGCCAGCGCGCAACTTGCTCAGGGTGACCGGTTCGCCCGAGTGCGCGTCGAAGTTCTGCGTCATGGCCCCCACAGTACCGGGCTATATCGGCTCGCGGGCGCTGCGTCCCTGTGGGGCTCTTCGCCCGACCGTGGGCCATGTCGCGGGAGAAAAGCCAGTGCTGGAGGCGCATTGCCGGCAGTGGTCCAGTCCGTTTCCGACGGAGGGGGTGGGGAGGTCTATCCGCCCCTTGGTGGCAGCCGAGGCTCCGATGAGTTCTGCCCAGACCTCATCGGGGTCTCGTCGGCGTCCGACGATCCCCGGTTGAGGTCTCACCGACCCGACAGCGGTCTTTCGCCGTCATTGCTGAGGAAGATCATCCTGACAATTCTCTGTGAATCGCTGGTCAAAGTGGGGAACGTGTGTCAAGATGAGCCCGTCCACGGTCGAACGGCTGACCGCGGTACGTGTCAATGCGGACACGCATCGGCACCTTTCACGACGGATCGTCCGGCACGTACCTGCCGGTGAAGGGAAGCACCACCCATGGCAACTGTTACTTTCGAGAACGCCACGCGCATTTACCCGGGCAATGACCGCCCCAGTGTTGACGCTCTCAACCTCGAGATCGCCGATGGCGAGTTCCTCGTGCTCGTTGGCCCCTCCGGCTGCGGTAAGTCCACCTCCCTGCGCATGCTCGCGGGCCTAGAGGATGTCAACGCCGGTCGCATTCTTATTGGTGATCGCGACGTCACCGACGTTCAGCCCAAGGACCGTGACATCGCCATGGTCTTCCAGAACTACGCGCTCTACCCGCACATGACTGTGCACGACAACATGGGCTTCGCCCTGAAGATCGCCGGCACCCCCAAGGCCGAGATCGACAAGCGCGTGCGCGAGGCCGCCAAGATCCTCGGCCTGACCGAGTACCTGGACCGTAAGCCCAAGGCGCTCCGGTGGTCAGCGTCAGCGTGTAGCCATGGGGCGCGCCATCGTGCAAGCCCAAGGTCTTCCTCATGGACGAGCCGCTGTCCAACCTGGACGCCAAGCTCCGTGTCCAGACCCGCACCCAGATCGCCTCGCTCCAGCGTTCGCTGGGCGTCACCACGGTCTACGTCACCCACGACCAGACCGAGGCCCTCACCATGGGTGACCGCATCGCGGTCCTCAAGGACGGCGTGCTCCAGCAGGTCGGGACCCCGCGCGAGATGTACGACCACCCCGCCAACGAGTTCGTCGCCGGCTTCATCGGCTCGCCGGCCATGAACCTGGGGCAGTTCACGGTCAGGGCGACGTCGCCACCGTCGGTCGCCGCCAAGATCCAGCTGTCCAAAGGCGACCCTGGACGCCATCACCCCCGAGGACGGCGGCAAGGTGACCATCGGGTTCCGGCCCGAGTCGCTCGACGTCGTCTCCGCCCAGGACGAGCACTCCATCCCGGTGCGCCTGTCCTTCGTCGAGGAGCTGGGCTCCGACGCCTACATCTACGGCGAGCTCGTGGGTGCCGAGGACTCCGAGGCCAAGCTCGGCTCCGGTGAGGACTCCAGCCAGATCATCGTGCGTGTTCCTCCGCGTACCGCCCCCGAGCCGGGTGAGACCGTCTACGTGCGGATCCGCCCCGGTCAGGAGCACATCTTCTCCGCCTCCACCGGCAAGCGCCTGCCTGCCTGAGGATGCTGACGACGACGGCGCCGTTCCCCTCCGCGGGGCGGCGCCGTCGTCGCGTTCGCCGGGGTGGAGCCAGGATGGCCGGGCCGGGCGGACCAGGACTGGTACCGGCGCCGTCGGGCGCCGGATCGGATGCGGCCGCCGCACGGTGATACCTGGATCGCTCTCGACGCCGGGAGGGTGTGGGCTGCTGCTCACGCCTCGAAAGGCGAAGAGGGCCTTGGCCTGAAAGAATAAAGTTATGCCTCAGTCCATGAAGATCACGGCAGCGACGATTGACCCGGCGCTGCTTGACCTCCTTGGGAGACGGCGCTGGAGGACTGGCCCACCGACGTCCTCGCCGCGCTGCCCCGTGGTCTGTCCCGCCACATCGTGCGCTTCGTCAACCTCTCCGAGCGTGTCATCGCGGTCAAGGAGATCGGTGAGACCGTAGCGCACCACGAGTACGAGCTCCTGCGTGACCTGGTCCGCCTGGGGGCGCCCTGTGTGCATCCGACGGCGGTCATCACCGGTCGGCGCAGCCTGGGGGGAAGAGCTCAACTCGGTACTCATCACCGAGCACCTGTCCTACTCCCCTGCCCTACCGGGCGCTGTTCAGCCAGTACATGCGGCCCGAGACCGCCACCCGGCTCATCGACGCGCTCGCCGTGCTGCTGGTGCGCCTGCACCTGCTGGGCTTCTACTGGGGGGACGTGTCGCTGTCCAACACGCTCTTCCGCCGGGACGCCGGCGCCTTCGCCGCCTACCTCGTGGATGCCGAGACCGGTGAGCTCCACCCCGAGGGGCTCACCGAGGGCAAGCGTCTCTACGACATCGACGTGGCCCGCACCAACATCATCGGTGAGCTCATGGACCTGCAGGCCGGCGCCCTGCTGGAGCCGAGCGTCGACACCATTGAGGTCGGGGACCGGATCGTCAGCCGCTACACCGAGCTGTGGGACGTCCTCACCGCTGAGGAGTCCTTCTCCATGGACGAGCGCTGGCGCCTGCGCCGCCGCGTCCAGAAGCTCAACGAGATGGGCTACGACGTCGCCGAGCTCACCATGAACACCGACTCCCAGGGGGAGCACATCACCATCCAGCCCAAGGTGGTCGACGCCGGCCACTACCACCGTCAGGTGATGCGGCTGACCGGGCTGGACGTCCAGGAGCGCCAGGGCCAGCGCATGCTCAACGACCTGGAGGCCTACCGGGCCATGTCCGGGCGCAGCGACGACCCCATCGAGCTCGTGGCCCACGCCTGGCTGGCGGAGGTCTTCGAGCCCACCATCCACTCCGTTCCCATCGAGATGCGTCGCAAGCTCGAGCCTGCCGAGATCTTCCACGAGATCCTCGAGCACCGCTGGTACATGTCTGAGGCGCAGAACCGCTTCGTCACCACCCGTGAGGCGGTGGACAACTACGTGGCCACGGTCCTGCCCCGGCACCGCGACGAGCGGGCCTACCTCGGGATAGGGGACACCCAGGAGATGGAGGCGATCGTCTTCGACGACGTCGAGGAGCAGCTGCCCGAGGACGACGCCGAGTTCGCCGCCCTCGATGAGCAGACACTGGCCGACTATGAGGCCAACCCCTACGGATTCACCGCCGGCATGAAGTTCAAGGGAGAGTAGGGCGCGCCGCAGACTCGTGCGTTGCGCGGGCGTTGTCGGCGCCGGTGGCGCTCGATCAGCACGCTGCTGCCTGTCAGATGTGCACGCCCCCGCCGTCGATTCCGTCGATTACAGGGGATGCCGCTCCTGCAGCCACTGCGCGTAGGTGGGGCCCGTTGAAGGGACATCGTCGCCGGGAACCAGTGCGCCACGACGGAAGGCGAGTCCCCAGTCGGTGGGAACCACCAGGGGAACCGGCCTCGCAATGAGGTTCGGCAACTGAGCGGTCATCTCCCACAGCGTCATGACATGCGGGCCTGCGATCTGGCAGGTCTGGCCATCGAACCTCGCTTAAGGCGACCTGTGCGACCGCCTCGGCAACGGCGTCGAGACTGACCGGCCGCATCCTCATCGAGGGAACCAGCGAGATAGGGGCCATAGCGCATACGCTTCATGTTCTGCTCGGCGAACTCGAACCATTGGGTCGATCGAACCAGCGACAGGCGGCCACTTGACTCGCGGGCAATCCGCTCCTGAGCACTCTTGCCCGCGAAGTAGCCGTATCCCTGCACCTGGGGAAGGTCGCAGCCGACGATCGAGAGCAGGACGTGCCTAGCACCAAGAGTATTCGCCGCCGCTGAAACGGCGCGGGTCGAACGTGTGAAGAACTCGGTGGCGACCCTCCTGCTGGTGGTGAACCTGCCGGTCGCTTCCACGATGGCGTCCGCTCCGGACAGCTCGGCGGCCGCATCGTCTCTCAGAACATCGAAACCGGTGCGTCGCGAATGCAGGGTCGCCTGTGCTCCGGCCGCCTGTAGCGCCCGCTTCATCGCCTCACCGGAGGCTCCGCCCCCAACAACTGCCACCTTCACTGCATGGCCTCCTCCGAGTTGCCGTCCTCATGAATCTCTACGATCGTAGAGTGCTCTATGATCGTAGAGATATTGACGGCTGGAACGCAAGGAGCAGGCAGCATGGGCCGCAAGGAGCAGATCGGTGACGCCGGGGTCAGGCTCATCGCCCGTGACGGGGTGCACGCCCTGACCCATTTGCAGGTTGATACCGAGGCGGGGCTGGCGCGCGGGTCGACCTCCTACTACGCCCGTACTCGCCGCGATCTGCTTGCACTCGTGGTCAACCGTCTCTCGGAGGGCTCGCAGGCCGACATCGACGACATCGAGATTCCCTCATCTGTCAGCCGGCAGGAGGCGGCTGACATCGTCGTCGGCATTCTGACGCATATGGCGCGACGCGCCGATGCCCAAGCGGCGCGCGGCGCGCTCCTGTTCGAGCTGCGTGACGACATCGAGCTCCGGAAGCTGCTGACGGCGGAAGCACCGGTCAGGCCGCCCTTGACGCGTCTGGCTGAACGAATCCTCACGGCTGCGGGCATCGCCGGCGCGAGCGCCCGCGCCTCCGACCTGGTGGGCCTGGTGGACGCCCTCCTCATGTATCAGGCGGCCAAGGCGGCACCCGTGGACGCACGGGACGTGCTGAGGGCCTCACCTCAAGGGCTCAGCTGACCGGCCCTGTGCTAGCAGCGCTCTCTCAGGCGCCGAGCTCCTCGGCGACCAGGGCCATCTCCTCATCAGCCCGACGGCGCAGCTCGCGGTGACGCGTCCAGGAGGCCAACGAGACCTCGGTGATGGCGTCCACCAGCAGGAAGGCGCCCACGGCCGCCACCCCGCCCGGAAGGCTCCCGGTCGAGCGACGACGGCGCACAGCGGCCCCCAGCAGCGCGCCGCCCAGGCCGGCCTCCATGAGCGCGGCGCCCCGCACCGCCCACGGCTTGTCAGTCACAGTGCGCACGTAGCCCTGCCAGAAGGCCGAACCCGGGGTGGAGGGGTCGGCCAGCAGCAGGCCCACACTGCGGCCCACGGCGTTGGACAGCCCGCGCGGCTCGTGCACGACGACGCCGGGGACCTCGACCGGTGCCAGGCGACCGGTGAGGACCGCCAGCACCCAGTCGGGCAGGCCCAGGGCCTCCAGCATGGCGGCGAAACCGTCGATGCCGGGCTGGACGATGGCGGCGGTCGCCGCCTCCAGGTCGGCGCCCGGGACGGCGTCGACGATCCCCGAGGCGTCGGTCAGGTCCGCCAGGAGCTCGTCGACCAAGGACTTCAGAGCCGGGCCGGGCTCGTTGACCCCGCCCCACACGTAGCGCGACGTCATGCCCCAGGAGAAGACGGCGTCGTCCTCCGGGTCCCCGGTGGGGATGGCGCGAATCGACATGTCCTCGGCGTCGGAGGTCAGCACCAGGGCCGGCAGGGCCTCGTCCCAACCGAAGGTGCCCAGGTCCGTGCCCTCTCCGGAGTACATGACGATGCGGCGGTCCAGGCTCGGCGCCGAGGCCACCGCCAGCGGCCGCTCCAGCAGTGTGGCCTGCAGGGGAAACCATGTAGGCGCTCATCGGAGAGACCACCACGGTACGGGCGCTGGCCGATCCGTGGCTGGAGATCGAGGGCAGCTCGACGTCGTCGGGCAGGGCGTTGAAGGTGGCCGGGCCCACGGCGACGTCGGCGGTGAACTCCCGGGCCAGGGACTCCACGAGCTCGCTGACGCGCGGGCCGGGCACGACGCCCCCGCGCGAGGGCGGCGTCACCGCGACCCCTGCCCTCGACGTCGGTCGCGAGGGTGAGGCTGAGCAGGTGGGTGGTGGCCGGGAACCACTCCAGGCGCACGACCACCCCGCGCGAGGCAAAGGCGTCGGCGACCGCCTCCGGCGTCGTGCCCGGCGCGATGAGCACGCCATCGGTGCGGTTCCAGCGCTGTGAAGCGTCCTGGGCCATGGGGACCTCCTGTGGATCGGGATGCGGCCCATTGTGTCAGCAACGGGGCCGTCATGGGGAAGTGTAAACCGGGCGCTTTCGACCGGGGCAGCCGGAGCGGCCGGCTCAGGACCGGGCCTGATAGGCAGGCCGGGTCAGCTGTCACCGCCGGCGGCCCGGCGCCGCAGGCGGTCGACCTCGTAGAGACTGATGCCCGTGGCCACGGCGGCGTTGAGGGACTCCACGCTGCGGCTGATCGGCACCGAGGCCAGCACGTCGCAGGTCTCGCGCACCAGGCGGGACAGGCCGGAGCCCTCCGCGCCGGTGACGAGTACCAGAGGGGAGTCGGCCAGGGTGAGGTCCTCGATGGCGGTGCTGCCCGAACCGTCCAGGCCGGCGACGAAGCAGCCCTCCTTCTTCAGCTGCTCCAGGGTGCGCACGAGGTTCGTCTCGCGAGCCACGCGAACCCGGGCGGCGGCACCGGCCGAGACCTTCCAGACGGTGGCGTTGACGCCCACCGAGCGCCGCTCGGGGATGATGACGCCGTCGGCCCCTGAAGGCCCCTGGCGCTGCGCAGGACCGCGCCGAGGTTGTGAGGTCGGTCACCTGGTCCAGGGCCACGAGCAGCGGCGTGCGGCCCAGTGAGCGGGCGCGCTCCAGCAGGTCGCGGGCGGTGGTGTACTCGTAGGCGGGCACCTCGATGGCCACGCCCTGGTGGGCGGCGGAGTCGGTCAGGGCGTCCAGGTCCAGCTTGGTGGTCTCCAGCACCGGCGCGCCCAGCAGGGCGGCTCGGCGCACGACGGCGCCCAGGCGCTCGTCGGACTGGGCGGAGACCGCCATGAAGACCCTCGTGATGGGCACCGAGGCGTAGGCGGCCTCGGCCACCGCGTTGCGCCCGCACAGGATCTCGTGGTCCTCGGGCACGTCGAAGCGGCGCTTGAGCTTCTCGAGCTGCTTGGCCCGCGTGGGCTGGGCGGCGCGAGCCTCGGCGCGGGCCTTCGCCCGAGCCTTGGGGTGGCCGACGCGGTTCTCGGCGCGCGGGGTGGGCCCCTGCCCTCCAGGCCCTTGCAGGCGCTGGCCGCCGGAGCCCTTCGTGGGCCCCTTCTTCGCGCCGGGGCGGCGCTTGGCGCCGGGGTACTGCTCGTTTCCGGGCATCCGGGGCCTCCTGTTCGTGGTGGTGACGAGTGTGTTCAGAAGAGAAGCGCGCCGCGAGGCGGCGGGCAGCGGCGGCGCGGCGGATCGCTCAGGCCAGGTGCCAGCGGGCGCCTGAGGGCGAGTCCTCGACGACGACGCCCGCCTGGGTCAGCTTGTCACGCAGGGCGTCGGCACGCGGCCAGTCCTTGGCGGCGCGGGCCTGGGCCCGCTCGTCGAGGTCGTGCTGGATGAGCCGGTCGAGGGTCTCCATGGCGGCGCCGCCCTGGGAGGAGCCGAGGCCGTCGAGGACACCGGTGCGCCAGGGCTCGGCCAGTGGGTCCAGGCCCAGGACGTCGAGCTGGGAGCGCAGGTCCAGGGCTAGACCGATCACCGCCTCGCGCTGGTCGGCGCTGGTGCCCTGGCCGGCGCTCGACCCGGCCTTGGCGAGGGTCGCGTTGAGGGCCTGAGGGTGGCATGGACGACCGCCATGGCGCCGGGCCAGGTTGAGATCCTCATCCATGGCGGCGGTGAACTCAGTCGGCAGGGCCCGGGCGCACCTGCTCGGCGGGGCGTCGACGGTGAGGTGGCCCGTGAGAACCGGCGGCCGCGTCGTCGGGCTGGGAGCCAGCGAGCTCGTAGGCCCTGCAGGATCGCGCCGACAGGCGCTCCCACAGGGCCTCGGCATCGGCCAGGGTCTCCTCGGAGAACTCCACGGTGGAGCGGTGGTGGACGGTACCCAGGGCCAGGCGCAGCACGGCGGCGTCGTAGCGCTTGAGCAGCTCGGCCACCACCAGGGAGTTGCCCAGCGACCTGCTCATCTTCTCGCCCTTGATGGTCACCCAAGCGTTGTGGACCCAGTGGCGCGCGAAGCCCCAGCCGGCGCGTGGGACTGGGCCTGCCGTTCTCGTGGTGCGGGAAGCGCAGGTCGATGCCGCCGCCGTGGATGTCGAAGGTCTCTGCCCAGGTAGCGGCGCGACATGGCTGAGCACTCCAGGTGCCAGCCGGGCTGGGCCCCTGGCCCCAGGGGGCGTCCCAGGCGGCGTCGGCCGGCTCGGTGGGCTGGCGGCCTTCCACAGGGCGAAGTCGCGTGGTCGCGCTTGTCGGCCTCGACGTCGTCGTCCAGCTGGGACTCGTCCTCGGTGGTGGCCAGGTCCTCCAGGCGCTGGTTGGTGAGGGAGCCGTAGCCGGGCAGGGATCGCACGTCGTAGTAGACGTTGCCGGACTCGCCGATGTAGGCGTGGCCGGCATCCAGGAGGCGCTGGACCAGGTCGATCATCTCGGGGATGTGGCCGGTGGCGCGCGGCTCGTAGGTGGGCGCCACCACGCCCAGGGCGCGATAGGCGGCGTCGAACTCCCGCTCGAAGCGCTGGGCCCAGGCCCACCACGGCTCCGGTGGCTGGGCGGCGGCCGACTTGGTGAGGATCTTGTCGTCGATGTCCGTGACGTTGCGGATGAGACGGACCTCCTGGCCACTGCGCTCCAGCCAGCGACGCAGGACGTCGAAGGCGATGCCGCTGCGCATGTGGCCGATGTGGGGCGAGCCCTGGACGGTGGCACCACACAGGGTAGATCGTCACCAGGCCGGGGGTGGCCGTGGGGGCCAGCGGGCACGACTGCGCGGGCGGCGGAGTCGTACAGGCTGAGGGCCAACTCGGCAGGGTGCCCGCGGTGTGAGGGACGCTGAGGGCACGGTGGCTGCCGCTAGACTGCGGGGTGCGGCGGGCTCGGCAGACGCGTCGGACTGAGTGGGCTCAGTGGGTGTGGTGCTCACGGGCACAGGCTACCTGGCCGCCGGCCACCGGTGTCCACCAGGCGGCAGTGGCTGTCCCCGAGGCTCGCGCCAGGTCCTGTTGTAAGAGGGCGGGACGCTCGTGCGGCGCGCGTGGGGCCGTCATGTCCTCGCGATCGGACCTGAGGGCTGGTGCCTGAGCCCCGCGCAGAAAGCGAGCCGCAGGGGTCGAGTGCGGGCGTCCCCGGCGGCTCAGCTGCGGCCGGCAGCCCCCGGCACCGCGTAGACCAGGGCGGTGGCGATGGCGAGCAGGCCCTCGGTGCGGCCCAGGAAGCCCAGGTGGTCGGTGGTGGTGGCGGTGAAGGAGACCCGGGCCGAGGCGGCCTCGGACAGGGCCCGGAGGCATCGGCGGAGCGGGCGGCCACGCGGGCGCTCGCCCACGAGCTGGACGGCGATGTTGCCGATCTCGAAGCCGGCCTCACGCACGCGGCGGGCGGCCTCACTCCAGGAGCGTGGCCCCCGAGGCGCCCTTCCACTGCGGCTCGGCGGTGCCGAAGTTCGAGCCCATGTCGCCCAGCCCTGCGGCCGAGAACAGGGCGTCGCAGCAGGCGTGGGCGACGACGTCGCCGTCGGAGTGCCCGGCCAGGCCCACCTCGCCCGGCCACTCCAGACAGGCCAGATGCATGGGGGCGCCGGAGTCGGTGGTGGCGAAGGCGTGCACGTCGGTGCCGATGCCGGTGCGAGGCAGGTACTGGGCGATCTGGTCCAGGTCGATCGTGGCCGGGCCGGCGGCGTGGCGCGCCCGGGAGCGGGAGGAGGTGGGCGCGGCGTCGACGGGTTCGGTGTGAGCGGGCTGGGCGGAGGGTTCTGACTGGTCTGGCTGGTGTTCGGGCATGGGCCGTGTCTACCAGATGTCTGCGGGCGTGATCCGTGGACGGGGCCCCGGCCGCCGTCGGCTGTCCGCTGCGCTGGCGGTCGGATGCGGTTCGATGTCGCCGACCGCCCCGGTGTCGGGCTGAAGGGGCGTGCACTGCACGAGGGTGGGGTGCTACTGGGGAGGGGCGGTGTACTCCACGAAGGTTCCGGTCCCGTGCAGTACGGACAGCTCCTGGCCAGTACAACCCGACCTCGTGGAGTAGGAGCGGGAAGAACGGGGCGTCCACCCTAGGAGCGCGAGAGATCGGCGCAAGGATGGGGAGGATGGGGACGGTGCTGTCGGGGGAAGCGGCCAGGCTGACTCGTGCGGACCCTGACCTGGGGGCGGTGGTGGGCTCGGCGGCGGTAAAGGGGCTGAAGCGGCCGGGCTGACCCGGGCGCCGCCTCAGGGCAGGCGCCAGTCGACGGGGTCGCCCCCATCTCGGTGAGGATCGTGTTGGCGCGGCTGAAGGGCGTGAGCCGAAGAACCCGCGCGAGGCGGACAGCGGGGACGGGTGAGGCGAGGCGATGATCGGCGTCTGCCCCAGCATCGGGGTCAGTGACTGCGCCGGGCGCCCCACAGGATCGCCACGAGCGGGCCGCCGCGCTGAACCAGGGCCTCGATCGCGCGCTGCGTCACCTTCTCCCCACCCCCCAGCCCCTGTGCGAGGCCGGCGCCCCGGGCCGAACAGTGAGAACCCGGTTGAGCAGCAGGACTCCCTGCTGGGACCACGGCGTCAGGTCGCCCGACGTCGGCTGGGGCACGCCCAGGTCGCTGACCAGCTCGGAAGATCTCCAGGCTGCGTGAGGCCGCACGCCGGGAGCCACGGAGAAACTCAGGCCCATGGGGTGACCCGGCGTGGGGTAGGGGTCCTGACCGACGATCAGGACGCGCACATCGTCCATCGGGTAGGTGAAGGCGCGCAGCACGTCCGTTCCCGCCGGGAGGTACCCGGCGCCGGAGGCCACCTCCTCGCGCAGGCGCTCCCGATCTCATGGATCATGCGGGCTCCACGGGGGCCAGGGCGCGTGCCCAGGAGGGGTCGATGAGCTCGGTGAGGGGCTTGGCGGTTGTCACGCTGCGAGCCTAACGGCCCGCCGTCGGCCTTTGCAGGATCTTGCCGGCCCGATGCGCCGGTTCTGTGAGCGGGACGTAGTGATCAATACCCACGAACGGCGCTCGGACCGGTATCTTGAGAGTGTGAGCAACTATGACTACCCCGAGGACGAGTTCGACGTCGGCGAGGATGAAGGTCCGGTTCCCGTGGGCGCACCGCGCTCAGGTGCCCTCGGTGGCGCAGCTGCGCCACTGCTGGCCATCATCATCATTGTCCCGGCGCTCGCCTGGGGCGCTGTGACGCTGTTCCTCAACGGCTCGGGAGGCGGCTCGTCGGACGCGGCCTCGTCGGCCCAGCCCGCCCAGAGCGGACAGGCCGCGAAGAGCCAGGGCTCGGGCGCGAAGTCCGGCGAGGCCTCCAAACCCGCCGACGGCAAGTCGGCCGACTCCTCGGCCAAGCCCAGCGCCAGTGCGTCCGCCAGCGCCTCCGGCAACGTCGACTTCAACACCGGGGTCACCGTGTCCAACGGGACGACGACCAGCGGTCTGGCCAAGGGCGCCAGTGACAAGCTCACCAACGGGGGCTTCACCGCGGTGAGCGTTACCCCCGGGGTCTACGAGGGAGAGGAACCGGCCAAGTCGACGATCTACTTCAGCTCCCCGGAGAACCGTCCCGCCGCCGAGGAGATCGGCAGGAAGCTGGGGATCACCAACGTGGTGGAGAGCGCCGAGAACGCGCAGTCCAACCCGATCGTCGTCATCCTGCGCGATGACTACAAGGCGTAACCCAGGGACCGCAGGTCACCGGCGCCTCCCAACCGCCTCCGGGTCCTGACTCTCGCTGCGGCGCACCGCTCACCGCCACGGCAGCCCGTACGGAGCCGGCCCGCGTATCGCGGGCCGGCTCCTGTCCATCGCTTCGCCGACGGAGGATTCGGTACGAATCAGATCTGAGCGCCTTGCACTCAAGGGCCGAGAGTGCCAGCATTGCGGCTAGCACTCGGGGTCCTCGAGTGACAACGCATCTACGAATGCACTAAGTCCACACAGGCTGGAACGTGAGGACCGGCGTCGGGCGTGACGTGAACGCCCGGGGACCGATCCGTCCGTCGCGGGCACCAACCGGCCGCCACCTACCACGCAGTGGAGGAAACTCAATGTCCAAGATCATCGCCTTCGACGAGGAGGCCCGCCGCGGCATGGAGCGCGGCCTCAACACCCTCGCCGACACCGTCAAGGTCACCCTGGGCCCTAAGGGCCGCAACGTCGTGCTCGACAAGAAGTGGGGCGCTCCCACGATCACCAACGACGGCGTGACCATCGCCAAGGAGATCGAGCTCGAGGAGCCCTACGAGAAGATCGGCGCCGAGCTCGTCAAGGAGGTCGCCAAGAAGACCGACGACGTCGCGGGCGACGGCACCACCACCGCCACCGTCCTGGCCCAGGCCCTGGTGCGCGAGGGCCTGCGCAACGTCGCCGCCGGCGCCAACCCGATCGCCGTGCGCCGCGGCATCGAGAAGGCCGTTACGGCCGTCGTCGAGCGCCTGCTCGCCGACGCCAAGGATGTCGAGACCCAGGAGGAGATCGCGCCACCGCCTCCATCTCCGCCGCCGACGAGCAGATCGGTGCCTTCATCGCCGAGGCCCTGGAGAAGGTCGGCCACGAGGGCGTTGTCACCGTCGAGGAGTCCAACACCTTCGGCCTCGAGCTCGAGGTCACCGAGGGTATGCGCTTCGACAAGGGCTTCATCTCCCCCTACTTCGTCACCGACCCCGACCGCCAGGAGGCCGTCCTGGAGGACTCCTACGTCCTGCTGGTCGAGTCCAAGATCTCCAACGTCAAGGACCTGCTCCCGCTGCTGGAGAAGGTCATGCAGACCGGCAAGCCGCTGGCCATCATCGCCGAGGACGTCGAGGCCGAGGCCCTGGCCACCCTCGTCGTCAACCGCATCCGCGGCACCTTCAAGTCCGTGGCCGTCAAGGCCCCCGGCTTCGGTGACCGCCGCAAGGCGATGCTCCAGGACATGGCGATCCTCACCGGCGGCACGGTCATCTCCGAGACCGTCGGCCTCAAGCTCGAGAACGCCAGCCTGGAGGACCTGGGCCAGGTCCGTAAGGTCGTCGTCACCAAGGACGAGACCACCCTGGTCGAGGGCGCTGGCGACAAGGACGCCATCGACGCCCGCACCGCCCAGATCCGCCTGGAGATCGAGAACTCCGACTCCGACTACGACCGCGAGAAGCTCTCCGAGCGCCTGGCCAAGCTGGCCGGCGGCGTGGCCGTCCTCAAGTCCGGTGCCGCCACCGAGGTCGAGCTCAAGGAGCGCAAGCACCGCATCGAGGACGCCGTGCGCAACGCCAAGGCCGCCGTCGAGAAGGGCATCGTCGCCGGTGGTGGCGTCGCCCTGCTCCAGGCCGCCGAGGTCCTCGACTCCCTCGAGCTCACGGGCGACGAGGCCACCGGTGCCGCGATCGTCAAGGTCGCCGTGGAGGCCCCGCTCAAGCAGATCGCGGTCAACGCCGGTTTCGAGGGCGGCGTCGTCGTGGACCGCGTGCGCAACCTGCCCACCGGTGAGGGCCTCAACGCCGCCACCGGCGAGTACGTCAACCTGCTGGCCGCCGGCATCGCCGACCCGGTCAAGGTGACCCGCTCCGCTCCTGCAGAACGCCGGTTCCATCGCTGGTCTGTTCCTGACCACCGAGGCCGTCGTGGCCGACAAGCCCGAGCCCCCGGCCGCTCCGTCCGAGGGCGGCGCCGGCGACATGGGCGGCATGTACTGATCCGTGACTCGTCACGAGCCAGTCATCCCTCAGGTAGCCCGGCCGCGACGCCGGCGGGCCAGACCAGCGGCGGGCCGTCTCTCACGTACGTGAGGGGCGGCCCGCCGCTCTGCGCGCGCTGACGCCGCCCGCCGCAGCGAGTACGGCGTGAGGGCGTGGCGCGAGTGCAGGCGGTCGATCCCCATGACGTCGCCGCGAACGGGCCTACCAGCCGGCCACGGGCCCGGGACTCGTGGCCGGTGCCGGGGCGGGTGCGGGCCCGGTAGCCGGCGCCGGCGTCGGGGTGGCGAAACGGCCCTGGTTCGTGGTCTCGGCGTCGTCATAGCAGACGGCGGCGTTGTCCAGGGCCAGGCTGATCTGGTCGAGGTTGGACTGCACCTGGAGCTGGGTGAGGTGCCAGTCGGATGCGCAGGTGGCCATGGAGTCCGAGGCCGTCCCCGTCCAGCAGGACTGCAGCAAGCCGATATCGCCCCGCATGGCGTCGACCTCGGTCTGGATCGTGGCGATGCGGGTTCGGGTTCGGGCGGCGGTGTCGGCCACCGCCACGGTGTCGACGGAGTAGGTGGGCATGTCTGGGTCCTTTCGTGAGAGGCGGCCCGAAGGCGGTGCTGTGTGCACTGTGCGCCTCTCACGGTAGGGGCGGACCCAAGATGCGCGCCGAGCGAGGAATCAGCCCTGTGGACACGACCTGCAGGTGGCGGCCTGTGGCCCCGGAGGAGCCGCGGCCGCTCTGGCTCAGGCGGATGAGACGCCGATGAGACGTCCTAGAGCTAGAGGTCCCCGGCGCCGTCGTCGATGATCTCCTCGGTGATGGGGGTGATCTCGCCGGTGCGGGCCTCGCGCAGCTCCTTGGCCTCCTGGGTCTTGGCCCGCAGCTTCTCGGCGAGCTTGTCCCGCTCCGCCTGGACCCGGGCGCGGCGGTCGGCGGCGTCACCGGGACGGTTGCGCGAGCACATCAGCAGGTCGAGGTCGGCGATGCAGGACTCCATCGAGGTCGTGTCGACATCGCCTCCTCACCGTCCTTGTCGTTCCGGGCCTCGCCCCGGTCCGCGGGGATCTCGCCCGTCTGATGGGTGGAGGTCGACGCGGCGACCGGGATCCCCCGGGCAGGAGTGCGCGGTGATGGCGCGCTCAACGCGGACGGCGTCGACGCTGGCGACGTCGGTGACGCCGGCGGAGTTGGTGACACGGCTGTCGCCCCGGAGCCCCCTCGCACCGGCTCCGCGGCTCCTGCCGGGGTCGTCGCCGAGGTGACCAGGGCTCAGGTTGGTGTCGATGCGCAGCGTGTTACCGTCCTGGGCCGGAAGAGTGGCAGGTGTGCTCGTCGGAGTGAGCGCCTGCAGACCCAGGGGCGGAGTACGGGGGGCGATCGAGGCGACGTCGTCGAGCCTCTCGCTCGCCGGACCGGGCCGACCGGTCTGACCAGTCTCAACTGAGGTGGGCGCCAGGACTTCGGGATCTGAGGAGGTGGTGCTCGCCGCCGGGGAGGCGAGGTCCGCGGCCGTCCCCGGGTCGCCTTGCCCGTTCTGCGCGCCGCGCTCGGCTGCGAGCTTGGTGAGCTTCTCGCTCAGGCGCCGCTGCTCCGCGGACAGGTTCTCCTGAGCCGCATGCTCCCAGCGTCTGGCCGAGGGGCGAGTGGAAGAGATGATCACGGTCCAGGGAGCCGGGAGACGATCATCAGTCGCCCGCGCAGGTAATCCTCCAGAGGGATGTGGGAGTACTCCTCGCGCAGCAGGCGCACGTACTCCGCATAGGTCTGTGGGTCCACGGACAGGGTCCCCAGGTCGGCGTCAATGAGCGCCTGGGCGTCGATGTCATGCTCGTCGAGCATGTGCCGCTTGAGGTTGACGATGAGGCAGCACACCCGCTTGACCGTCTCCGCCGGGACGTCCAGGTGGCGCAGGTCCGCCTCGGCGAAGGCCGCCGAGGCGGTTTCGTCCTCGCCGCCGTTGCGGCGGCTGACCTCCTCGGCGTCGGCGGAGAAGACGCACCCGTGGTACCAGCAGGCGACCCGCATGATGTCCGGGTTGTGCGACTCTCGGCCAGCTCGTCGACGCGCGCGAGCATGTCGATGAGGTGGCGAAGGTTGTGAAGCGGCGGTCCGGCGTGGACCAGCGCTCAATGAGGAGCTCGCCGGCGGGGCGGATCGCCTCTGGGGGCTGCGTGGCGCCGAGCGCCTTCACCGAGCGGGTGAAGGCCGGAAGAAGCCACTGCGGTGCGTCGATGACACCCATGGGTCAGTCTCCGTGTTGGAAATGGAACGCGTGCCATCGTAGGATCTGTCCTCGCCGCAACGTCGACGTGACACAGTGTCTCACGCACCACTCTTGCGGAGTCTCTGAGGGAGCCTGACGGCGCAGCACGGGCTCTCGCCTCACCAGGCCGGCGCGGGCGGCAGCTCGATGTGGACGGTGGCGCCGCCCCCGGGGGTCTGGAGCATCTGGACCGTGCCCCGGTGGGCGGCCACGATTCCCAGCACGATCGCCAGTCCCAGACCCGATCCGCCGGTCTCCCGGTTGCGGGAGGTGTCCGAGCGGTAGAAGCGTTGGAAGACCTTCTCGGCCGCCTCCGGCGGGACGCCGTGGCCGTGGTCGCGGACCTCGACGACGACGACCGGCTGCGCCGTCGGGGTCGCACGCGGGGGCGCCATGCCGATGGCGATCTCCACCGGCGTACCGGTGGGCGTGTGTCGCACGACGTTGCCCAGCAGGTTGGTGAGGATCTGGGAGAGGCGGTCGCGGTCGCCGATGACCTGGATCGACGGCGCCTCCTTGCCGGCGGCCTCGTCGCGGGGGTCCAGGGGAATGAGGCCGCAGTCGCGCTCGGGGGCCAGGACCATCATGTCACTCAGGGCACCGGCCGCCAGCTCGGTGAGGTTGACCGGCTCCATCGACATCTCCCGGCCCTCGTCGATCCGGGCCAGTTGGAGGAGGTCGTCGACGAGGCGCCCCATGCGGTTGGACTCGGTCTCGATGCGCCCCATGACCTCGCCGGTCTTGTTGGCGGGCACCCCACCCATCCGATAGAGCTCGCCGTAGCCGCGGATTGCGGCCAGGGGTGTGCGCAGCTCGTGGGACGCGTCGGAGACGAATCGCGTCATCCGCTCCTGGGCCACGATCTGGACGGCGAAGGCGTTCTCGTTCTGGGCCAGCATGGTGTTGATCGCCCGCTGCAGCGAGCCGACCTCGGTCGTGCGCGGCTCGGTGACCAGGATGCGGGCCGACAGTTCGCCGCGCGCAATCCGCCCGGCCACCCCCTCGATCTGACGCAGGGAGCGGAACGAGCGGTGGACCAGGTAGGTGGCGAAGATCGCCCCGACCGAGATGATCGATACATCGGCCAGGGCCACCACCAGCCGGGTCCGCTCCACGGTCTCCATGACGTCGCTCAGGGGCAGGGCCAGGGCCACGGCGCCGGTGTACTCGCCTGTGTCCTGGTCTCGGATGAGCAGGGTGATCATCCGCCACTGGTGGCCGTTCTGGTCGGAGTTGACCGTGGTGATCGGGTAGTCGCCCTTGTCGGCGTGAGCCAGGGCCCGCCGGTAGTCCAGCCCCTTGATCTGGGGCCGCCCGTACGTGGCGGCGGTGTCCGCCGAGATCCACTCCCCGTTACGGCTGGCGTCGAGGTACTCGGCCTTGACGTAGTAGTTCGAGGGGAAGGTGGTGCTGGTGGTGCCGCCCTCGCGGATCTGGGCCAGGCCCTGGCTCCCGATGGCCACCGACGTGGTGCGCAGCTGACTGTCGATCTGCCCCATCATGTGGCTGTAGAGCAGGGACGTCACCACGAAGGAGACGACGATCAGCCCGATGGCGAGCAGGCCCGTCGTCATGAGAGTCAAGCGGGTGCGCAGCGGCATCGCCTGCCAGGGCCGCTGGATCGCGGTGATCGGGTGCCATCGGCCCCGCTTGATCGGGCGGTGCTGCTTGCCGGACGACTTGGCCGGGCGCGTGCTCCCCCCACGCGCCGCCGTCATCACTCGGCCTTGGGCTCGCGCAGCATATAGCCCACTCCACGACGGGTCTGGATGAGCGGGGTGACGGGCTGGCCGTCAGCGCCCTGGATCTGGTCCACCTTGCGGCGCAGGTAGGAGATGTAGGACTCCACGATCGCGGCGTCGCCGTTCCAGTCGTACTCCCAGACGTGGTCGAGGATCTGGGCCTTGGAGACGACGCGCCCGGCGTTGAGCATGAGGTAGCGCAGGAGCTTGAACTCGGTGGGGGACAGGTCCACCTCCACCTCGGCGCGGTGCACCTCGTGGGCGTCCTCGTCCAGGACCAGGTCGGCGACGCGAACGACACCGTCGTCCTCGTTCTCAATGGCGTGGGTGCGGCGCAGGATCGCGCGGATACGGGCAATGACCTCCTCCAGGCCGAAGGGCTTGGTGACGTAGTCGTCGCCGCCGACGGTCAGGCCCTGGACCTTGTCCGCCATGTCGTCGCGGGCGGTCAGGAAGAGGATGGGGGTGGTCACGTCGCGCTCGCGCAGGCGCCGGGCCACGGTGAAGCCGTCCATGTCGGGCAGCATGACGTCGAGGACCACCAGGTCGGGGGACGCTTTCTCCACCGTCTTGAGGGCGCCGTTGCCGTCACCGGCGATCGAGACCTCGAAGCCCGCGAAGCGCAGGGACGAGGCGAGCAGGTCGCGGATGTTGGGTTCATCGTCGACGACAAGGAGGTGAGCTTCGGTGCGGGACTGCTGGGAACGCTCCATGCGCCACACCATCCCTTCAGTTTCTGGTCGTTTCCTGAATGAGTTCCGAGTGATTGCTGTTGACAGATCAAGTGGTTGGTGTGATCCCGCGGTGCGCGACGGGAGCAGGAACCCTGGGATTCCCACAAAAACCAGAAGGCTGTGTGGTGGTTGTCAGACAGGCGCGAACGATGAAATTCGCCGGGCGAGTCGTGTTGTGAGATGAGGCGGGGCGACGACGTCGGCCGTCGCCCCGCCGACCGGTCAGAATCAGAGGAAGGCGAGGGGGTCGAAGTCCTCCAGCGGGATGATGCAGACGCGTGGCAGCGGGATGGTGAAGGCCTTGACGTCGCTCTCCAGATCGTAGACCGTCAGGCCCTCGCCCTCCAGCCCGGCCAGCTGGGCGTTGAGGAACTCGCGGAAGCACAGGATCCCGACCTGGGCGCCGGCCTGCAGGAGCCGCTCGATGTGGGGGATGTAGTCGCCGTCGTGGCTGCCCAGCAGGATGTGGGCCTCCTGGCCGGACTCGACCCGCTGGGCCAGCGCCTCCAGGGTGCGCTGGATGCCGACGTCGACGACCTTCTCCTCATTGCTTCCCGATCCGGCCAGCGGGACGGGCCGGTAGTCCATGGCCAGCAGGGCCTGGATGAAGCTCATGGGCATGTGGCCGCTGGTGGCGTTGAGGAAGAACAGGGCCCGGGCCTCGTCCCCCTCACCCTCCTCGGCGTTGGCGGAAGACAGCTCATCACAGTATGCGAGGACCCGGTCCCAGCGGGGCCGCTCCTCAGGTTCGGGGCGCCGCCCCAGCACGCTCATGCCGAGAGTGGCGTCAATGTTCTCGCCATCGACGAGAAGATAAGTCGGTACGCTCATACGCCCCATGCTACCGGTCCCGGCGTTCAACAGCAGATGGCGACGCCCGGAGAAGTCCCACCGATACCAACCTTTTTCCAGGTTGTGCGGGAAGTTATCGGGGCGTGACCCGAGGGGCTCGTGGGCCGTGGTCGCTACTCCCTGGCGAAGCCGCCCGGTCCTCGTCGTGGTGACGAGGGCCGAGCGGCTGGTGCGTCTCGATGACGATGTCCTGCCGGCCCCGCCGGATCAGGTCAGGGGCTCTCAGTAGGAGGACTTCTCCTCGCCGACCGGCTGCTCCTGGTTCTTGAGGGCCTCGAAGGCGGCGTTGATGGCGGCGTCGTCGCCATTGGTGATCTGGGCGGGAGCCTGCTGCGGGGCGCCCTGGAGCGCCGGGTTCTGCCCGGACTTGAGCGCCGCCAGGCGGGCCTCGGCCTCCAGTCCGGCACCGGAGGCCTCGAGCTCGGCGAACTGGGACTCCAGGGAGGAGCTGGCCAGCTCCATCTGCCCGGCGGCCTGGGCCTCGACCCGACGCACCTGGTCCTCGTAGCGGGACAGCTCGCTGGTGGGGTCCAGGACGTTGATGGAGCGGATGGCGCCCTGCACCTTGACCTGAGCCTCAGCGGTCTTCTGGCGGGCGATGAGCTGGTCGCGCTTGAGCGCAGCTCGCCAAGCTTGACCTCCATCTGCTGCAGACCGGTCTTGAGCTGCTCGACGACCTGGCGCTGGGAGGCGATCATCGGCTCGGCGGCCTTGGCCTCGTTCTCCGCCGTGATCTGCTTGGTCAGCGCGATCTTGGCCAGGAGTCCCACTTGTCCGCACCGGCCGTGTCGCCGCCGGCGCGCAGCTGATCGGCCTTGCGGGAGGCGGCCAGGGCCTTGTTGCCCCAGTCCCGGGCCTCGGCGACGTCGGCGTCGTGGTCCTTCTCGGCCAGGCGCAGGTTGCCGATCGTCTGAGCGACGGCGTCGCGGGCCTCGGCGATGGAAGCCGTGTAGTCCCGCACCAGCTGGTTGAGCATCTTCTCCGGGTCCTCAGCCCGGTCCAGGAGCGCGTTGATGTTGGCGCGGGTGAGTTGGGCGATGCGCCCCAGAATCGACTGCTTCTCAGCCATAGTTGTTCGTCCTTCCGTCGACGTGCGACGTCGGTATGGGCAGGTATGGGCAAGGCGGGTGCCAGATGGTTGCCGGGCGGGCCAGGCGGATCAGGCGTCATGATCGCAGGTTCGGGCGGCCGGAGTCACGCCGTCGGGGCCCTCATCGCTCAGGGCATGACTGGCTCCTGACCTGGACCGGTCGGCAGGAAGACGCGGCTCAGAAGTCGCCGCCCCCATCGAAGAAGTCGCCGACCCCGTCCAGGAAGTCGCCCCTCCGCTGAAGAAGCCACCGCCCCAGTCATTGTCATGGTGGTGGGGAGCCCCAGCCGCCGTAGCTGTGGCCGCCTCCCAGCAGCAGTCCGCCCAGCAGCAGTGAGCCCAGGTCGAGGCCGCCGCCCGAGCGGCCGTAGCCGCCCGAGTCTCTCTCACCGGACCGTGGGCTCCACGAGCTCGACGACGACCCGCGCACGTCGGCCTCGGCCAGCGCCTGGGCCTGGGCCACGAGGGGCTCGGCCGCGGCGACCTCGCCAGGGGCCGCCACCGGGTCAGTGGTCTGGACGCTGGTGGCGGCCGTGGCGTGGCGGGCCTCGCTCAGCGCGGTGCGCGCCGAGGGGCCCACCGCGCCGCGGTAGGTGGTGATGGGGAGGTCACGGACTCTACCTGGGAGTTGAGACGGGCCAGGCGCGAGCCCAGGGAGGCCCGGGCGCGCGAGTCGTTCTCTCGCGCTCGCGGGCCGGGGCCAGAGCGGCGTCGATGGCGGCCTCCGCCCGGGCCAGGTGGTCCAGCGCCGCCAGGGGGTCGCCGCTCGGCGAGCTGCCACTGGCCTGACGGCCCTCGGTGATGGCGGCCTCGGCGTCGGCCACGAGCGGGGCCAGGGTCGCTGCCGGCACCGAGCCCTCCAGGCGCTTGGCGTCCACCAGGTCCGAGGAGATCGAGGCGATGGCCGCCTCCAGGTCCTTCGCCGCGCTCTGGAGGCGCTCGCGGGCGCCGGTGACCTGGGCCGCCAGCTCACCGGCCTGTGCGATCGAGCCCTGGGCGATGCGCACCTGCTCCACCGCCGTCGCGTCCTGGGAGGCCTCGACGCTGGCGCGGGCCTGGTCCAGGGCGGTGCGCCCGGCGGCCAGCAGGCGGCGGGACTGCTCGGGGGCCTGGGCCACACTGGTCAGGGAGGAGGCCGGATAGGCGGCGCTGAGGGTGACCAGGAGCGTCTCAGCCATGACGATGGCCTGCTCGGTCTCGTCGGCCCGCTGGGTGGTCTCCGCGATCGACGTCGGCAGGTTCGCCTCGATGCCGCGCCGCTTGTTGAAGGCCTCCTCCTGGGCACGGATCTCGCTGACCGCCTCCGAGCAGTGCTGGAGGATCTCGGTGTACATCTGGCGCTGCTGCGGTTCGGTCTCGGGGATGTCGTCGTCGAGGATCTTGCGCAGCTCGAAGCACCGCGACAGGTGCTTGCGGGCGCTGTCCAGGGCAGCGGTGAAGGCGTCCGTGGCCGACAGCCCGAACTGCGCCTGGGCGTAGGACAGCTCCTCGGCGGCGGCGCGCACCGTGTCATCGGCCTGGACCAGGGCGCTGCCGGCCTGCGTGCGCAGCTGCTCCACCGTCATCGCGGCGGGCCCTGATGCCTGGTCCGCCGGCGCGCCGCCCGAGGCGGCCTGCTTCTTGCGCTTGCCGAACAGCATGTCGTCGTTCTCCTTGTTCTTCCTGCGCTTGTACACCGTCCAGGCGGCGACCCCACCGGCCGCCACCGCGCCCCCTCCCAGCAGCACCGGAAGGGCTGAGGAGCCCGAGCCCCCCGAGTTGTGTGAACTGCCTGAGCCCGAGGAGCCGGACATGTTCTCCGGGATCGCCGCAACGGCGTCGTCGTAGCTGCCGGCGCTCAGCTGCTTCTTGAGGGCGGAGTCGATCCGCCTGTAGTCCGACTCGGAGAACTTCGAGGAGTTGCTGTGCGCCTGCAGCTTGTAGTTCCTCGAGGCCGAGCCGTCGGCGGGGATGTTGATGACCAGGAGCATGTCGTCGCGTCCCAGCTTCGTGTCCTTGAAGGCCTGCTCGGCGATCGCGGAGGCCTTGCGGCTGGAGTCGGAGACGGTCAGCACCCACAGGCCCACGCCGTGCTTGGAGGACATCGTGTCCACGGCCTGCTGGGCCTTGGAGGCGTCCAGGATCCCCAGGTCGTCGGTGACGTGCTTGGTCAGAGTGGTGCTCGACGCCGCCGGGAGGGCTCGGGGCGCGGCCGCCGACACGGCGATAGGGGAGGAGCCGGGGTCAGAGGCGTGGCGCCCCCGACCGTCGTCGGCGCCGCCGCAGCGCTTGCGGAGGCTCCCAGCAGTCCCAGGACGGCCGCCGTCGCGGCGCCGGAAGCGGCCAGCTGATACAAGGGGCGGGGGTGCGGGGACTGTGGGTGCTTCATCCGGGCCATAGTCCCCGCAGGGCGCCGGTGTGAGCAAGTCGTTTCGCCTCAGGCGGCACGTGTGAGCCTGTCGCCCGTTACGAGCAACCGAACCACCGGCAGAATGTCACCCATGACAGACACGCTCACGATCACCGTCATCGAGCCCGAGGAGCTCGCGCCCGTGGGGCGCCTGGGGGAGTGGCTCTTCGCCGAGGGGGCCGCGCTGCGCATGGTGCGCCCATGGCAGGGCGAGGCCATCCCGACCCTCGAAGAGGTCGGAGACGGCCTCGTCGTGCTGGGCGGATCCATGAGCGCCCACGACGAGGCCGACCACCCCTGGCTGGCGGATCTGCGTGAGCTGCTGCGCGGCGTCGTCGCCGACAACATCCCCGCCATCGCCATCTGCCTGGGCGCCCAGGTGGCCGCCGAGGCCCTGGGCGGCACCACGGCCGTGCCGGCGCTGGGCAACGACGAGGTCGGCGTCGTCGAGCTGACCATCACGGCCGCCGGCGAGAGCGACCCGGTCTTCGGGCAGGTGGCCGCCGAGGCCGTCCGCGCCGCCCACCGCGCCGGGATCTCCACCTCCGACGGCACCCGCCTGCCCGCCATCGTCTCCCACCACGACGCCGTCACCCACCTGCCCGAGGCCGCCACTCTCCTCGCCTCCTCCGACCGCTCCCCGGTGCATACCTGGCGGGCCGGCCGGCTCCTGGCCTTCCAGCACCACCCCGAGTCCGACCCGGCGCGCGTCGCCTACTGGCGCACCCGCGACGCCCTGAACGAGCAGGCCGGCACCATGGACACGGCCTCACTCAAGGCCGCTCGCGACGCCCTGGAGGTGGCTGCCGGGAAGAACGCCGCACCGGGCGCCGCCGGAACCCACGGGGCGACCGCTGCGGACCTGCCCGAGGCGGCCGCGAGCGCCGGGGCCGCCGCCCGTGAGGAGGCAGAGAGGGTGGATCCCGTCATCCAGGCCTTCGGCCGCACCCTGGCCCGCGTCCTCGTGCGCAACGTGCGCGCCCGCCGCCTGGCGCGTTGAGCCGGCCTGCTCATCGCCGTCGGGCTCACCGAGGCCCGGCGGCCTCCGTGCGGGTCCGGCGCCAGCGGGCGAACAGGACCAGGAAGAAGGCGATCTGAAGGCCGATCAGCCCCGTGTCGCCGACGATGAGCATGCCCATCCGGAGTGGGGACATGCCGCTGCCCACAAGGTTCATGTGCATGGGGACGAAGCAGGCGAGGAGCAGGGCGCTCGTACTGATGAGTACGAGGAACTGCTGACGCAGTGACAAGGGGGACTTGCCCCGGGTGGCGAGTCGGTGACGTTCATGTGACATGGTTCATGCCTCCTCGGCGTCGATGATGGCGTATGCGTATCCCTGCTCGGCCAGGAATCGCTGGCGGTGGGCTGCGTACTCCTGGTCGGCGGTGTCGCGGGCGACGACCGTGTAGAAGTGGGCCTGGCGGCCGTCCTCCTTGGGGCGAACGATCCGACCGAGCCGCTGGGCCTCCTCCTGGCGCGAGCCGAAGGAGCCCGAGACCTGGACGGCCACGCTCGCCCCGGGCAGGTCGATGGAGAAGTTCGCGACCTTGGACACCACCAGTGTACGGATATCTCCGGAGCGGAAGGCGTCGTAGAGGCGCTGACGCTCGCGCACCGTTGTCGAGCCGGTGATGACGGGGGCGCCCAGGTGCTCGGCGATCTCGGTGAGCTGGTCCACGTACTGGCCGATGACGAGGGCCGACTCGCCCTCGTGGCGGGCCAGGAGGGCATCGATGATCGGCAGCTTGCGCGGCGAGCAGGCCGCCAGGCGGTAGCGCTCCTCGGGCTCGGCGGTCGCGTAGGCCATGCGCTCACCGGCGTCGAGGGTCAGGCGCACCTCGGTGCAGATCGCCGGGGCGATCCAGCCCTGGTTCTCCAGGTCCTTCCAGGGGGCGTCGTAGCGCTTGGGGCCGATGAGGCTGAAGACCTCGTCCTCGCGGCCGTCCTCGCGCACGAGGGTCGCGGTCAGGCCCAGACGGCGGCGCGCCTGCAGGTCCGCGGTCATCCGGAAGATCGGTGCGGGCAGGAGGTGGACCTCGTCGTAGACGATGAGCCCCCAGTCGTGGGAGTCCAGCAGGTCCAGGTGCGGGTAGATGCCCTTCCGGCGGGTGGTCAGGACCTGGTAGGTGGCGATCGTGACGGGGCGGACCTCCTTGCGCGAACCGGAGTACTCGCCGATCTCGTCCTCGGTCAGGGTGGTGAAGCGCATGAGCTCCTCCTTCCACTGACGCGCCGAGACCGCGTTGGTGACCAGGATGAGCGTCGTCGTCGAGCTCCTGGCCATGGAGGCGGCGCCCACGAGGGTCTTGCCGGCCCCGCACGGCAGAACGACGACGCCGGAGCCTCCCGCCCAGAAGCTCTCCACCGCCTCGGTCTGGTAGGGGCGCAGCTGGAAGGTGTCGGGGAGTCGGTCAGCGTGATGGGGTGGGCCTCGCCGTCGACGTAACCGGCCAGGTCCTCGGCCGGCCAGCCCAGCTTGATGAGCACCTGCTTGAGGTGGCCCCGCTCGGAGGGGTGGACGACGACGTCGGCCTCCCCGAGCCGCTGACCCAGCAGGCCCTTGGTGCGCTTGGAGCGCATGACCTCCTCCAGGACCGGCACGTCGGTGGCGTGCAGGACCAGGCCGTGGGCGGGGTCGGTGACGAGCTGGAGTCGGCCGTAGCGGCTCATCGTCTCGGCGATCTCGGTGAGCAGGGCGTGCGGCACCGGGAAGCGCGAGTAGGGTGATGAGGGTGTGGACGACCGTCTCGGCGTCCAGGCCCGCGGCGCGCGCGTTCCACAGGGCCAGCGGTGTGATCCGGTAGGTGTGGATGTGCTCGGGGGCGCGCTCCAGCTCGGCGAAGGCGGCGATGGCGCGGCGGGCCTCCCCAGCCCGCGGGCGGGCGACCTCCAGGAGGACGGACTTGTCGGACTGGACGATGAGCGGGCCGTCGGGGGCCGACGACGCCGGGGACGCGGAATCGCTGGGCGTGGCGGACATGAACGGGAGTATCCCAAGTCGGGGCGTCGGGGCGCCGTGACGGACGAGACGTTCCTCTTCCAGCGGGAGGGGCGATCCGGCCGGCTTCATGCCCGTGCGAGCGCACCTCACGGCCCGGATCCTGAGCTCCCGCAGCGGTGCGTGAGCCGTGGGGTGCGAACGCGAGCCCCGGACGCGGGTCGGGAGGCGCCCTCCCCGGTGCCTGGGCGGGTCTCCTTCCGCAGGATGAGGAATCCAATCGGGCGGACTGTCTAGGGTGGCTGCATGAACAATGAGCTCAATCAGACTGGAGGCGACCACGAGGCGTCCGGCGCCGGTCAACGCGGCCGCTGGGCTGCCTGGTCGGAGGTCATCGAGGAGGCATTCAAACCGGCTCAGGGGCCGGCTACTCCGTGGTTCTGGCCCATGATCTACGGCTCCATGCTGGGGGTCGCGATGGGTGTGGCGGCGCCAGGGCCGTGGTTCTTGTGGCTGCCGGTGGGGTGGTCGATGGGTCTGGCCCTCGGAACCGCCTTCAAGACGAGTGGTGACTCGGAGTCTTCCGAGGGGACGGAGGGCGAGTAGCCGGCACCGGTGGTTGGCACTGGTCCCGCTCGTAGGCCCGCCTTTGCACCTCGCCCCGCTCTGTCCGTGAGTGGGGCGGGGGCGTATTTTTGTGCGGATGAGCTCTTCCGCCTCCACCCAGGACCTCGCCGTGCACCTGACGGCGCTGCCGGACCGCGAGGTCGCCGCCCTGCTGGTGGCGCGCCCGGACCTGGCCGCGCCGCCGTCCTCCTCCTTCCTGGCCTTGGCGACCCGGGCCGGGGCGCAGGCCAGTGTCGAGCAGGCGCTGGCCGGGCTGGATGCGCCGACGCTGGCCGTGGCCGAGGCGGTGGTGGCACTCAGCCGGCTCGACGAATCGGGTAAGGCCGAAGGAATCGGGCCGACCGAGGTAGCCGAGGACGCACGCGCCGGTGGAGTCCTCGGGGCCGGTGGTGAGCCGGCCGACGATGAGCCTGTCGGCCATCCCGCCGACAATCCGGCCAGCCCGACCAGCCCGGCCAACCCGGACAACGTTGACCTTGCCGGGCTGATCGCCGCCCACCTGCCGCTGGAGTCCGATCAGGTCGCTGAGGCGCTGGATCACCTGGGTCGGCTGGCGCTCGTCATCGAGGGCCGCCCCGTGACCGCACTCGAGACGGCCTTCGGACCGCACCCTTCGGTCTGGGGGCCCTGGGCCGCTGAGCCCCTGAGCGCCGAGCATCTGCCGCCCACCCTGGAGGAGCTGAGCGAGGACGTCGCCGGCGGTGCCGGCGAGCCGATCGTCCCGGCGGCCTCCGTGGAGATGCTCCAGGCCCTCACCTGGGGCCGCCCGCCGGCACGCTGCGCTCGGGCGGCAGGGCCCCGGGGGCGGCGCCGCTCATCGAGCGCAGCTGGTTGGAGCGCAGCAGCGACGCCCGCGGGCGCACTCGCTTCATCCTGCCGCGCCAGGTGGCCTCGCCCTGCGCGGCGACCGCTTGACGCGCGAGGCCCTGACCGCCCCCGAGGCCAGCGTGTTGGAGACGGTGGGCGGCGCCGTCGTCGCCTCCGAGTCCTCCTTCCACGCCGAGGAGACCGTTCGGCTCGTGGGCGCGCTCCTGGAGGATGGGGCCGTGAGGGTGGGACGATCCGCCGCACCGGGGGAGTGAGCGTGCGCGCCCTGGCCCGCACCGCCGACGCCCTCGACCTGGAGCCAGACGCGGCCGCCCGCACCATCGAGACCGCCGCCGGCGCCGGGCTCCTGGGACTCGATGACGACGGCGCCACCTGGGTGCCCTCGATCCTGGCCGCAGGCTGGCTCGCCGACAGCCTCCCCCAGCGCTGGGCGCCGCTCGCCCTGGCCTGGGCCACCAGCGCCCGCACCCCCTGGCTGACGGGTACCCGTGACGACGACGGGGCCCTGCGCGCCGTCCTCGGCCCGGACCTGGAGGCCGGGTGGGCGGCGCGACTGCGCACCCGGGTGCTCGCGCTCCTGGGCGACCTGCCGCAGGGGGCGAGTGCGACCCCGGCCTTCGTGCGGGCGGCCCTGACCTGGCAGAGCCCCCGGCGCACCATCCCGGGCGGGGCGATCTCCGCGGTCCTGGCCGAGGCCGATGCTCTTGGGCTCACTGGTGCCGGGGCACTCACCGAAGCCGGCAGGATCCTCGCCCGGCGAGCGGCGGCAAGCCTCGATGAGCAGGACGCCCAGCGCGGTGGCGGTGCCGGTAGCGCTGAGGGGGTCGACGGCGACGCGCACGCCGAAGCGCTGTCGGACGACGAGACCCTGGCAGCTCTGGAGGCGGCGCTTGCCGCGGACCTGCCGGCTGCCGTCGAGACGATCCTCGTCCAGTCCGACCTCACCGCCATCGTGCCGGGCCGGCCCGCACCCGAGCTGGCTGCCCTGCTGGAGCGCACGAGCGTTGTCGAGTCGCGCGGCGGGGCGCTCACGGTGCGGTTCACGCCTGAGTCGGTGCGCGGTGCGCTCGACGTCGGATACCGGGCCGAGGAGATCACCCAGGCGATCGGCCGCTACAGTCCCGCGCCCCTGCCGGACTCGCTGAGCGTGCTCATCCAGGACGCGGCCCGCCACCACGGGGCGGTGCGGGTGCGGGCCGTGCCGCGCTGCTGCGGGTCGGTGACGAGGCAACGGCCGCCGGGCTCCTGGCCGAGCCGCGCTTGCAGGGACCTCGGCCTGGACGAGGTGGCGCCCGGGATCCTCGTGGCCACGGCACCGGCGGGGCAGGTGCTGCGCGAGCTGCGCGCCGCCGGACTGGCGCCGGTGACCGAGGACGCGAGCGGACATCTGGTGGTCGGACCGGCCATCGCGCAGCAGGTGCGCCGGGCGCCCGAGCCGTCACGCCCCGGCAGCGAGCACTCGGTCCGACGGCGCAGGCCTGGCCGGCGCGAGCTGGCGACCCTGGTGGGCAGGCTCCGTGTGGGGCAGGAGGCACTGCACGCCGCCGGAGAGGCGGCTGTGCCACCGATCCCGTGCACGCCCTGGCGGTCCTGCGCCAGGCGCAGTCCTCGCGCTCGCGGCTGCGGCTGCGGCTGGCAGGTCCCGACGGAGCCGTGCAGGAGCGGCAGGTGAGGGTCATGGCCGTAGAGCCCGGGCGGGTGCGCCTGCGCGACGTCCTGCGCGAGACCGAGCTGACCGTCGCCGTCCACCGCATCGTCTCGGTCGAGGCCGGGTGACGGCAGACGGTTAGTGGCCGTCTGAAGGCAGCATCCCGTCGAATGCGCTAGTCGTTGCTGAACCTGGTGCTGTCGGCGAGTTTGAGCCAGACGACTCCGGCGATGATGACGGCGAGCCAGATGGCCTTGGCCGCCGTGAAGGTTTCATCGAAGAAGACAGGGCCGAGCGCGGCAGACCCGACGGCGCCGATTCCAGCCCAGACCGCATATCCAATGCCGACATCGATTCGTTTGAGCGCGACGCTCAGGAAGAACAGGGTGCAGAGGAAGAAGACGAGAGCGACCAGGGACCAGACGAGGTGAGTGAATCCTTGGCTGCCGTTGACACTTAGGGCGTATCCGACTTCGAAGGCTCCGGCGAGGAGCAGGGCGGACCACGGGCCTGCTGCGCTGCGTCCGGTGGTGGGCACGGTGTTGTCATTGGTTGTTGTCATGATCATTCCTTTCGGGTGTGACGTGAATGATGAATCAGACGGTGCCGGCAAGGTTCAGTCCGACGACTCCGATAATGACAATGGTGATGCCAAGGAGCTTCCTCCAGGTCAGTTTCTGCTTGAGGAAGACTGCGCCGACGATGACGATTCCTACGCCGGCCAGTGAGGTCCATAGGGCGTAGCCGACGCCGACATCGAAGGTGAGGAGGGCGAGACTGAGGAAGAAGGTGGCGATGGCGCCGCTGACCAGGGTCGCGATGGTCCAAGGGATGTTTCGGAAACCTTGGGCTTTTCCGGCGGCGATACCAACGGTGACTTCGAAAATGACGGCGATCGTGAGGTAGATCCACTGCATGGGGGTATCCTTTCCGAGGTGTCAGTTCCGGAGGTTTTGAAGGGCAAGAAATCGGATGAATGGTTCGGTGTCACCGGAGACTCGGAGTGGCCGCATGAGGCTGTTGCGCAGCGAGTCGGTGATGCTGAATGATGGATAGCTGTGCCGGTAATCAAAGCCGAGTTCGGCGACCTGGTCGCGGTCGACGGCGACTCGGATGTCGGTGATTCGGGCATTGATGGCATGTCGGTAGCACATTCCGCACGGTTCGCCTGTGGCCAGGAGAGTGGTACCCCTCAGGTTGGTTTTCCCGCTTGATGAGAGGGCATCACGGATCGCCACGATCTCTGCGTGAGCGCTTGGGTCGCCCGTCTCCTGAACTCGATTGACGCCGAACTCGGAGATCGCCTGTTGACCGTCAACGATGACGCCTACGAAGGGGATGCCTCCGCTCTCCACATGAGTGATCGATCGTATGACCGCCTGTGCCATTAATTGTTCCAGGAAGCTCGTCATGGTCTGCATCCCTTTGAAGTCGTCAGTGCGTCCACGACCTTTTTCAGGCGTGTCGCACTGGGGGTGCCCTGGAGCGGAGTTCCGTCGATGACGATTCCGGGAACGGCTGTGATCCTCATAGTTTCGGTGGCATAGGCGAGGTCTGCTTGATGCTGACGTTTGCGTGCGGGGCTCGCCATGGCTTCTCTGACGGAGGTTGCCTCCAGTCCCAGGGTCCTGGATACGTCGACAATAACTTCCTCGTCTCCGATGTCTCGATCGTCCTGGAAGAATGCCTGGAACATTGCCTGGGAGTATGTCCCAGCGATATTGTGTTCATGCGCGAGCTGCAGTACAAGGAATGCCTTCTCCGTGCGGGGCTGAGGTGACACACTTGGCAGGCGAATCGGGATCCCGATCCGTTCAGCCATTGGATAGACAAGGTCATTCCACACGCGCGGCAAATAGTCATCCTCTGGTCTGAGCGTCGGAACGGGGTCGGGACGTAACTCGAACGGGCGAATGTTGACCTTCACGTCTCGGTCTCGCCTCAGCTCTTCAAGGGCGGGTTCGACCAGGAAGCAGAACGGGCAGACGTAGTCAATGAACACGTCAACGGAAGTACTCATGATGTCGCGTCTCCTTAGTTGCATGTACATGCATATAGTGGGGTGTCGGGTGGCGCTTGTGGGTGGTGGTGTGAGTTGAGGGCGCGGCGTCTGCTAGGGGGTCAGGTCGGCGATGGTGCGAAAGGCTCGATTTGCGGTGCTGGACGTAGTGGCGGTGGGTGGAGTTGTCAATAGCTTGGTGAGCTTCTCGCTGTAGGACGTAGTCAGCTCATGCGTGAGGTCGAGGCCGGTCTCGGTGATGACTGCGTAGACTCCGCGGCCGTCCTCGGGGCATGTGTCGCGAGTGACGAGGCCTTTGAGCTCAAGTCTTCCTACGAGCCGTGTCGTTGAACTCTGATTGAGGCCGATTCGGGTGGCCAGTTCTGAGATCCGTAACTCTCGGTCTGGCGCCTCGCTGAGGAGTGCCAGCGCCCTATAGTCGGTGAGCCCTAATCCGTGGCTCTGTGACAGCCACAGGTTAAGTGAGGTCTCGATCCGGCTGACTGTCGCAACCACTGTTGCCCATGAATCGTCCGGCTCGGTCAAGGTGGACACCTCCTCCGGCTCGGCGATTGCATTCATGTGCATGCAAATAAGTTAGAGCAGTCAGGCACCGCCGTCAAGGCGTAGCAGTAGGTGTGCCCAGGCCAACCCGCGCGGGCCAGGGCAGTTTCAGGAGCCTCCTCTACACTGGCCGAGTGACCGACACGATCGACTCTCGCACCGGCGCCTCGGGTGGAACCTCGACGGGCGGAGCCCCGAACGGCACCGATACCGGGCACGGTCCAGCCTCCGCCACCGGGGCGCGCACCTCCACGGCGACCCTGGAGCGTCCGGCCCCCGTGCCGCGCGCCGGCGCCCTGCCCACCCCCGGCCAGCAGGCCCAGGCCGCCAGGACAAGACCTCACTCTCCGACGGCCGTCGAGCCTCGCCCGCCGTGCGCTGGAGGAGGTCACCGACCCCATCACCGTCGGTGAGTACCGGGCCGCTGTGCCCAACGCCGAGCGCCTGGTCACTCACCTGTTCGACTGCACCCTGAGCGGCTACCGCGGCTGGCACTGGGCCGTCACCCTCAGCCGCGTCCCGCGCAGCCGCACTGCCACCGTCTGCGAGATGGAGCTCCTCCCGGCGAGGACGCCCTCCGCCCCCCGCCTGGGTCCCGTGGGCCGAGCGCCTCGAACCCGGCGACATCACCCGCTCCGACCGCCTCCCCGCAAGGGAGACCGACGAGCGCCTCGAACCCGGGTGGGAGGCCACCGGCGAGGATGCCGACGCCGTCGCCCTGGACCAGCTCGACCTGGGTCGCCCTCGGGTCCTCAGCGCCCAGGGGGTCTCCAGCGCCGCCGAGCGCTGGTACGGCGGCGATCACGGCCCCGACGCCGAGGGGCGTTCGCAAGGCTCACGCCACCTGCTCCACCTGCGGCTTCTTCCTGCCCATGGCCGGTGCCCTGCGCGCCGTCTTCGGGGTCTGCGCCAACGAGTGGTCCGCCGACGACGGCAGCGTCGTCTCCCTGGATCACGGCTGTGGCGCCCACTCCGAGACCGATCTGCCCGACCAGGGCCCGGAGTGGCCCGTCAACCCCTCGCGGGTCGACGACCACCCTCATGGTGCCGCTGAGCACCAACGGGCTCGACCTGCGCGACGGCCGGAGCATCGCCGAGCTCGCCGCCCAGCAGCCCGACGACGTCGACGGCGAGCCCGACGGCGCCCCCGCCGAGAGCGAATCAGGCGCGCCCGTCCCGGAGGCTGGAGCGGAGCCGCCGGCCCAGGACCGGGACACTGATGCCGCAGCCGATGCCGCGAAGGCTGCTGCCGACATCGACGCCGGCATCGCCACCGAGTCTGCCGCCACTGCCGACGGCGCCGCTGGTGCTGACGGCGCGGATGGCACGGACAGCGTTGCCGGTGCGGATACCACCGAGCCCGCAGCCGAGGAGCCGCCGGCAGAGGCGCCCGGGAAGAAGACCGGTAAGACTGCGGAGAAGCCCGCCGCGAAGCGCTCCCGCCGCGAGGCCTCCTCGACCAGGCGTCGTCGTTGCACATCCGACTCGCCGGAGGAAACCTCTGAGGATCGCCGTCGCCGCTTGCCGGAGCTCGACCTCGGAGACCTTGGGGAGCTGCGACCGCCACGGCGTCGGCCCTCATCGGCCCCCGACGCCGCCGAGGTCCTCGCGGCAACCGCGGAGCCGGCGCCGCCGACCCCCGCCAGCGCAGGATCCGGTGACACGCCCAGTGAGCGCGCCGCCTCGGCCCGCGCCGCCGTGGCCGGCCTGTCCCTCGCCCTTGGGATCGAAGTGCCCCAGGACGACGCGGCCTCCGACGACACCGAGAACGTCGAGTCCGGTGACTCCACGGAGCAGACGCCGCGGACTCTCGCCGAGCTCGAGGCTATCCTGCCCGATCGCTCCTGACGCGCTCCGCGGCTACGGCCCGCTTATCGCCAGGTGGCCCCGTAGGGGCCGGCGGCGAGCCGCATCCCCTGGGGTCGCGCACGAAACCGGCTTGACGCAAGAGATCGCTCACGGTCGGCTCCAGCGCGGTGACCCCGTTGAGGGACTCCACCACGGTACGGCGCCTGATCGCTGCGACGCCCTGGCGCGCGAACATCCGCTGCCTGTCGGCGGCCAGCGCGGCCAGGGCGCGTGCCAGATCCTCGCGCTCGGACGTGTAGGAGATGAGGATCTTGAGGTTCTCCGAGGCGTAGAGCACCGGGGCACCATCCAGCACGACGACGCTCGCCCCCTGGCGCCGGACCGGCGGGCCACCAGCCTCCTCACTGCGGCCCCCTGGCCGACTTGCCGAGACCGGCGGGCAGCACCGGCTCGGGCCACGGCACCCCGCGCCCGACGAGGCAGGCCGGGTCCTTGAGATCGAGCACGGCCGGTGTCGCCGTCGCGCCGCCGGGGTCGTCGCTGAGAAACCGCAGCCGGTCAATGCTCTCCCGCTCGGCGAACTGCACCGGCCCCAGGCCCTCAATGAAACCGCCGCGCAGAATCACCCCGGTCTCCTCCATGCGCCGCAGCACCGGTATGAGCGGCCCGAGCCCTCCCGCCCCGCCGAAGGCCAGGGCGAGGTCACGGCAGGCGATCCCGTAGCGGTCCAGCAGTGACTCCACCTCCGCGATCGCCCGCTCCTCATCGCCCGCCGGTGCGGAAGACAACCCTCACCCAGGAGGTGGAGGACAGAACGGAGGACAACCGCCCGGCCGCTGTCACCTCCCCGCGCGCGGCATCTCCATCATGAGGCGACGGCCCCGGCGGCTGCGCACCCGCCGCGAAGACGGGGCGGTGCCCGTTCCGGATGCGGGCGCCAGTGCCCGGCGCACCGGCTCGAAGGAGCGGCCCGTGGCGACCCCTTCACGAACCAGCTGCCAGATCGCCTCACCGGTGACTTCCGCGTCCCGGCCCGCCGGCTCTTCCGGGGCGATTGCCTCCCCGGCGACCGGCGCCAGGGCGGAGTCCGTGGGGAAGAAGGCGATCTCGCCGGGTGCGACGACGTCGTCGGACCTCGCCGGTGCGGCCGAGCCCCGCTCGCCCGAGCCCGTCCGGCCCGATCCCGACCGACCTGAGGAGGGCTCTTGGCTAGGGCGCGCCTGCCAGACGACCTCCCCGGAGGCGATGAGCTCATCGAGCATGGCCGGCCGGTAGTCGACGACCCTGGCGGGCAGCACCACCGACTCCCACAGGCCGGCCGGCAGCCACACGCCCTCCAGTGCCGCCAGGGCCTCCGCCAGGGCGTCGACGCCGCCGCCCGGCTCATCGAGCCCCGCCCGCTCCAGCACGAGACGCTGGAGAGCCTCGGGCGGCACCGGCGCGACGGCGGCCCGCGCCCGGGCCAGGGAGCGGTGGCGCACCCGGGTGAGGACCGCTGACTCCATCCACCCCGCCGCACCCAGGTCCACGAGGGAGCCGTCCTCGGCCAGCTCGGCCAGGGCTCCCTCCGCCACCGCGGCCCCCAGAGCGAAGGCCTGCGCCATGCGCTGCGGCGTCACGGTCGTGTGGGTGCGCGCGTAGCGCAGAGCCAGGTCGTTCAGCGGTGAACGGGCCGCCGCTGTCCGTTCGACCGTGCCACCGGCCTCAGCCCGCTCCAGCGCCCAGTCGGGCACCTCCGCTCCCAGTGCCCGCCGCAGATCCTGGGCCTCCTCGACCCGGGCCCACAGCTCCCGCCCGCCGACCCGCACCGCGGCGGCTCTGCGCGCCCCGGCCAGGTCGGCAAGCGCCCGCCCGACGGTGCGCTCGACGTCATCGCCGTCGCCTCGCGCGTCCTCCCCCTGATCCTGCCCGCCGACACCGGTGCACCGCTCGACCAGCTCGGCCGCGCTCAACGGGCCCAACTCACGCAGAAGATCGGCGATCCCCTCAGCATCGGCGCGCACCCGCCTGCTGGGAACCAGGTGCTGGAGCTCGGCCTCCACCTGAGCCAGCACCTCGTCGTCGAGCAGCTCCGCGACGCCGCCGTCGCCCAGCAGGGCGTCGAGCGCCTTGGGGTCCAGGGAGAGCAACTGGGCCCGGCGCTCGGCGTGGGGCAGATCCTCCTGGTAGATCAGGGTGCTCGCGTATCCGAACAGCAGCGGGTGGGCGAAGGGCGACGGCTCACTGGTGACGGCCTCGACGACGCGCATCCGGCCGGAGGCGAGACACTCCATGAGATCGGTGAGCGCGGGCAGGTCGTAGTACTGCTGGAGACACTCGCGCGCCGCCTCCCACGCTGACGGGGAAGTCCTGGAACTGGCGGGAGGCCTCGAGCAGCTGGCCGGCCTTGACCCGCTGCAGCCACAACGGCGTGCGGCGCCCCGAGTGGGCGGCGGGCATGAGCAGGGCGCGGGCGGCGCACTCGCGGAACCGGGCCGCGAACAGTGCCGTCGTCTCGATCCGGCTCCGCACCAGGGAGGAGATCTCCGCGGCGTCGAAGGTGATGAGTCCGGCCCCCGGGAGGTCGCCCTCAACCGGTGGGATCGCAGGACGATGCCGTCGTCGGCCACGATGATCTGCGGACGCACCCCCAGGAGCTGGTGCACCCGCTCCCGGATGGCCATCGCCCAGGGCTCGTGGACGCACCGCCCCAGTGTGCTGTGGACGATGATCCGCCAGCTGCCGGACTCGTCCTCATAGCGCTCCAGGACCAGGGTCTTATCCGTCGGCAGGGCGCCGGTGGCTCGGCACTGCTCTCGCAGCAGTGACAGCAGGTTGCTGCGGGCATGATCGTCCAGCCCCGCCTCCGTGAGCCGCCGCAGCAGCGTCTGTTCGCCCTCCGACTCCGCGGCGCCCGCCTCCGATGGCAAGGAGGCCTGTACCTGACGCAGGAAGACGCCCTTGGCGAGCCCGGTGGCCGCCGGTCTCCCCAGCCCCTCGCCCTTCCAGAACGGCAGGCGGGCACTGCGCCCCTCGGCCGGGTCGACGACGACACGGTCCCCCGTGATCTGGCGGATCCGCCAGCTCGACGTCCCCAGCGTGATGACGTCGCCCGGGCTGGACTCGTGCACCATCTCCTCGTCGAGCTCCCCGACCCGCCGCCGCCCGGCATCCTGCGCCCCCTCGGGCAGGACGACGGGGAACATGCCCCGGTCCGGGATCGTGCCCGACGACGTCACGGCCAGCCGCTGCGTGCTGGGCCGGGCACTGAGCTCACCGGTAGCGCGGTCCCACACGATCCGCGGCGAGAAGTCCGCTAGGTCCGCCGAGGCGAAGCCACCGGCCAGCAGCTCCAGGACCGAGTCGAAGGCCGAGCGCGGCAGCGAGGTGTAGGGGGCCGCCCGCGTGACGGTGGCGAACCAGGCATCGGCCGTCAGCCCATCCGCCACACTCACCGCGGCGACCGTCTGCTGGGCCAGCACGTCCAGGGCGTTGGACACCAGCTCCGTGCGCTCGATCGCCCCGGCGCGCATCCCCTCGGCGGCGACGACGGCGTCCACCAGGTGAGTCCGCTCCACGGGGTAGATGACGCCGCGCGACCGCCCGCCCACCCGGTGGTCGGCGCGCCCCACCCTGCTGCAGGCCCGCCGCGACCGACGGGGGCGGCGCCACCTGGAGCACGAGGTCGACCGAGCCGATGTCGATGCCGAGCTCGAGGGGATGCCGTGCCACCACGCACCTCAGCTCACCCGCGGCCAGCTCCCGCTCCACGCCGAGACGCTGCTCCTGGAGACCGACCCGTGGTGGGCCTTGGCGATCACCGCGGAGCCCGCCGCTAGGGGCTCGGTGTGCGAAGCGGTTCCCATCTCCCAGGACCCCCTGTGAACCCTGCACCTGCGGCGCCGGCGCCGCCGCCCCGAGACGTGCGGCGTAGGCCCTCGTTGAGGTGCGCAGTGAGCCGCTCGCAGGCGCCCCGGGAGTTGACGAAAACCAGCGTCGTGCGGTGGGCCAGGACCTGGTCGAGGATCGCGTTTTCAGGTGTGGCCAGATCGAGGCCGACACCCGGGCGGGCGCCCCCGAGCCGGGGCCCGTCAACCCGCCCCGCCGCCATGGCTCGACCCAGCGCCCGGTCGGAGCGCCAGACCTGCGAGGAACTCCACCCGCCCCAGCCCGGAGGGCTGGGCGTTGCGGCCACTGCCCGCGCTCGCGGGTGCTGCCAGCGCCCGCTCCATCCGGGTGCGGCGGTCCGAGATCGCCGGGATGCGGGCCAGGTTCTCCACCGGCACGGCCACCGTGATCTCCGGCGTCGCCCGGCCGTCGTCGGTGATGATTGTCACCGGGTGCGGTCCGCCGAGGAAGTGGGCGACCTCCTCAGGGGGTGCGACCGTCGCGGACAGGCCCACGCGCTGCGCCGGGCGCTCCAGGAGGTCGTCGAGACGCTCCAGGAGAGCGCTAGGTGCGTGCCGCGCTTGGACCCGGCGAAGGAGTGATCTCGTCGACGATGACCGTCTCCACTGCGCGCAGCGTCTCGCGCGCGGCGCTGGTGAGCATGAGGTACAGCGACTCCGGCGTCGTGATGAGGATGTCCGGAGGGTGGTTGCGCAGTCGACGACGCTCCCTCGCGGGCGTGTCCCCCGAACGCACCCCCACCGAGATCGGGCGGGTGGGGTCGATGGCGGCGATCCCCGCCAACGGCCGGCGCAGGTTGCGCTCGACGTCGACCCCCAGCGCCTTGAGTGGCGAGATGTAGATGACCCGCACGCCGTCGTCCTGTGCCTGCGCACCTCCTGGCGCCGCCTCGGTCCCCTTCGCCTCCGCGGCCGGCTCCCGTCCCAGGCGGTCGATGGCGGACAGGAAGGACGCGAGTGTCTTGCCCGAGCCGGTGGGGGCGATGACCAGGGCGTTCTCACCCCGGCCGATGGCGGCCCAGGCCCGCTCCCTGCACAGGGGTGGGGCCGGCGGGTAAGCGTCGAGGAACCAGGTCCGGGTGGCCTGCGAGAAGTTCTCCCACCCCGGCCCGTGCGCGCCCGCCGCATCGGCCCCGCCGCTGTCCGGACGTCGTACCCGGCGCCATACCCGGTCACCCCCTGACTCTCCACTCGGCCTCTGCGACCATCTTTCCACGAGGCTGTGACAGCGAAGCCGGGGCCTTACCGGTGAAGGAAGTTGCTGCTATCAGCCGGTTTCGCTCAGCGCGTGATGATCTGGAAGAATGCCGCCGTGAGCACACCCTACTCCCACGAAGTCCTCATCGTCTTCGTCCTCTCCCAGCACCTCATCCTGGCTGGACCGGTACTTCCACATCACCGAACGCGGTTCGACCATCTCCCGTGAGGTCCGTGGAGGCATCGTCACCTTCTTCTCGATGAGCTACATCCTCGTCCTCAACCCGGCCATCCTGTCCAAGGCGAGTCCTCCGGGAACCGAGGCCCAGCTCGCCGCCGGCACCGCCTTCGTCGCCGCGATCATGACGATCCTCATGGGCGTTGTCGCCAACTACCCGATGGCCCTGGCCGCGGGGCTGGGCATCAACGCGATGGTCGCCTACACCCTCGTGGGCACCCAGGGCATGACCTACGCGGACGCCATGGGCCTCATCGTCATCGAGGGCGTCATCATCCTCGTCCTGGTGCTCACCGGCTTCCGCGAGGCCGTCTTCAAGGCGGTCCCCGACCAGCTCAAGACCGCGATCTCCGTGGGCATCGGGCTGTTCATCGCGCTCATCGGCCTGGTGGACGCCAAGATGGTGCGCCGCGGCGGCACCCCCCTGGAGCTGGGCCTGGGCGGCTCCCTTCAGGGCTGGCCGGTCATCGTCTTCCTCTTCGGCCTCTTTCTCATGGTGGTGCTCTACGTGCGCAAGGTTCGCGGAGCCATCCTCATCGGCATCGCCTCGGCCACGGTCATGGCCATCGTCATCGACGCCTTCGCCCACCTGGGCCCCTTCAACGACGACCCGGAGAAGGGTCCCCTCAACCTCACCGGCTGGTCCCTCGTCCGAGCCGCACCCTGATCGGTTTCCCGGTGGACCTGCCGAGTCTGTCGACGCTGGGCCAGTTCAGTCTGCTGGGCAGCGTCCACAAGGTCGGGATCATCTCGGTGATCCTCCTGGTCTTCTCCCTGCTGCTGGCCGACTTCTTCGACACGATGGGCACCATGGTCGCCATCGGTGCCGAGGGCGACCTGCTCGACGAGCACGGCAACCCGCCCAAGACCCGCGAGATCCTCGTCGTCGACTCCCTGGCCGCCATCGCCGGCGGTATGGGCGGGTCTCCTCGAACACCTCCTACGTGGAGTCCGCCGCAGGTGTGGGGGAGGGGGCGCGCACGGGCCTGGCCTCGGTGGTCACCGGCTGCATGTTCGCTCTGTCCATGTTCTTCGCCCCGCTGGTCAAGATAGTCCCTTACGAGGCGGCTACCCCGGCACTCGTGGTGGTCGGGTTCCTCATGATGATGCAGGTGACCGAGATTGACTGGGGGTCCCCGGAGATCGCCCTGCCGGCCTTCCTGACCATCATCATGATGCCCTTCTCCTACTCGATCACCAACGGCATCGGGGCCGGCTTCGTCGCCTACCTGGTCATCGAGGTGGCCCAGGGCGGGCCCGCAGGATCCACCCGCTCATGTGGGCGGCCTGCGCGATGTTCGTCATCTACTTCACCCTCGCTCCGATCAAGGCGATCCTCGGCGTCTCCTGACAAGGGCCGACGGCGTCCTCCGATCGTCGTCGGACCGTTTTCGACTCCGCGGTCGCCGGGCGGGCCCGCGGGCTATGAGTCGCTCAGGGCCGTCTCCTCCCGCCGGGCCAGCACCATGACCAGATCCGTACGCGCCCGGGCGACTCGTGAACGGATGGTTCCGACGGCGCAGCCCGGTCACCCTGGCCCGCTGCGAGCGCGAGCGCCGCGAAGAACGACAGGATCGGGGTTAGCAGCCCGCTGCTATCCAGAAGAGCCGACGTTCATCGCGAAGTCGCACAGCGAGGCCAGGCGGTGCCTGGTGGTTCCGGTGACGTCGCGTCGACCCTGCGTGCCTCGTGGCCGCCGTCCGTATTGCCCGTGATGTTCTCCCACGACTCGTCCGGAGCGAGTCGCACCCAGGTAGTCGTCCGTTGGAGCCGACACGTTCCCACTGCCAGCATGGGACTACTTTTTCAGACGGGGCGCCCGTCGCCCGCTGAGCACCTTTCGGCGTCACCCCTGACGTACGCCAACTCACTCCCACGTCTCCAACACCCCAGGACATGACCCGCACGACTTCAGCACGCAGGCCCAGCGGTGGCGTCTTCGCCTCGCTGAGGTTCCACAACTACCGGATCTGGTTCCTGTCCGCCCTCGTGGCCAACACCGGGACCTGGATGCAGCGCGTGGCCCAGGACTGGCTGGTACTGCGCATCCTCACCAACGACTCCGCCTCCGCCACCGGCCTGACCACGGCCCTGCAGTTCCTCCCTCATGCTCCTGCTGTCCGCCCACGCCGGCCTCGTCGCCGACCGGGTCGACCAGCGCAAGTTCCTCATCCTCACCCAGAGCGCCATGGGACTGGTCTCCGCCGTCGTCGCCATCGACGTCCTGGCCGGAACCGCCCGCCTCTGGCACGTCTACCTGGCCGCCTTCCTCGGAGGCCTGGCCGCCGCCTACGACGCCCCGGCCCGCCAGACCTTCGTGGCCCGGATGGTGCCCGCCGAGCACCTGTCCAACGCCGTCGGCCTCAACTCCGCCTCCTTCAACGCCGCCCGGCTCCTGGGACCGGCGCTCGCCGGCGTCGTCATCACCTGGGTGGGCGCCGGCTGGGTCTTCGCCGTCAACGCCGCCACCTTCCTCTTCCCGGCAGCGGCCCTGGCCGCCATGCGTGTCGGCGAGCTGGTGGACATGCCCCGCGCCCAGCGCACCTCGGGGCAGCTCCGAGAGGGTCTGGCCTACCTGCGCAGTCGCATCGACCTCATCGTCATCATTGCCGTGGTCGCGGTCGTCTCCATGCTCACCCTCAACTTCCAGGTCACCATGGCCGCAACCGTGCGCAGCGTCTTCCACCTGGAGTCCGAGGCCTACGGCACCGTCTCCTCGGTCTTCGCCGTCGGGTCCCTGTCCGGCGCCCTGTGGGCGGCCCGACGCCGCAACCCCCGCCTGCGCACCGTCGTCGTCGCGGCCTTCGCGCTGGGAGTCTTCTCCCTCCTGCTGGCCGTCATGCCCACCTACCTGACCTTCACGGTCATGACGGTCCCGGTGGGCCTGTGCGTGCTCACGCTCCTGACCAGTGCCAACCAGACCGTGCAGATGACCACCGAGCCGACCATGCGCGGCAGGGTCCTGAGCATCTACATGATGTTCTTCCTGGGCTCGACGCCGGTGGGCGCCCCGCTCATCGGCTGGGTCGCCGACGCCTGGGGGCCACGCACCTCCATCGCGGTCGGCGGCCTGAGCGCTGTCCTCGCCGCCCTGGTCGCCGCCGCCTGGAGCTACAGGCACTGGAACCTGTCCCTGCACTACTCCTCGACCCGCCCCTACCTCAGCGCCTCGGCGAAGTCGTCACCGCAGGCTCTAGAGGCGCCGGGCCGGACCGACGGCACCGCGAACGGACCGGGTCCGGACGAGCGTCGCCCAGGTGATCCGGATGGGCCCTGAGGAAGCTGACGACGCCGACCGACTGCCGACCGACTGCCGACCGGCTGAGCCGGAGGAGTAATACGCACGCTACCCGTCGCGCATCTCCGTGGCACTGGGGAGTCATCCCCAGCCGAGAATCGGTGTGCTTTCAGACAATGTTGCCGGACATCGCAGAACACCGATTATCCTTGCAAAGAGCGCAGTCCGGCGGTTGGGCCCTCTGACCGGGGCCCGGGCCGCCGCGGTAATCCACCTCAAGCAGGAGCCCACCTCATGAGCGAGCTGATCGACACCACCGAGATGTACCTCAAGACCGTCTACGAGCTTGAGGAGGACGGCGTTCCCCCGCTGCGCGCCCGCATCGTCGAGCGTCTCGACCACTCGGGGCCCACGGTCTCACAGACGGTGGCGCGCATGGAGCGCGACGGCCTCATCAAGGTCGCTGACGACCGCTCCTCGAGCTCACTGATGAGGGCCGCAGGCGGGCCACCGAGGTGATCCGTAAGCATCGGCTTGCCGAAAGGCTGCTGTTGACGTCATCGGTATGGACCGTCGCCTTGTCCACCAGGAGGCCTGCCGCTGGGAGCACGTCATGAGTGAGCAGGTCGAGGAGCGCCTCGCCGTCATCCTCGACGACGTCTCCACCGACCCCTTCGGTAATCCCATTCCGCCGCAGACCGCCGAGCACCCCCGCCCCTCCGCCAATGAGGCCAGCACGGACCGTCTTGCCAGCCGTGAGACCACCACGGCCGTCATCAGTCGTATCGGAGAACCAGTCCAGGCGGACACCGAGCTCATCACCACCCTCGAGGATGCGGGGATCATGGCCGGAGCGCAGGTGGAGCTGCGCACGAGCGCCGGTGGGGTGCGTCTTGTCGGAGCGTCCGGCGATCCCGTCGTTCTGCCCGACGACGTCGCCCGGCACCTCTTCGTGCGGCGCTGATCGACGCCGAACGACACCCCTGCCAGAAGCCCTGGAATAACCTGAAAATAACCTGTGCAGGCAGGGGTTGTGGTCGGCGCCTCGTGTTCCGTGTTCTGGAACGTGGGGCGCCACCTATGATCCGGTTCACTCGAGAGGGCTCTCTCACTGTGGTACTACGAGGTCTGAATGAAGAGGCAATCGTGACGACTTCGATAAGTCGGTGTTGTTTTTCCGTGAAATGGCGCCATTTTCCTCATTAGTTCCGCCTGTCGTCGCGGACCGAGGTCCCTGAAGCGCGTGGAGGAAACCGAAAATCGGTCCATAGTGTCTCGGCTCACAACAGTGTGCGACACCTTGCCGTGACGAAGCGGCGGTCTGTCATGTAGCGTTCAGGTCGTTGCCGCAGACAACCGTCTCGGTGGCGTCTCGGATCGGGGCTTAGTCCTGCCACTCGGTCTGAGGCAAGTGGAACCAACAACTCAAGTGGCAGGAACGGGGGAACCAACTACCGGTCGCCCAGGCGGAGAGCCCGAGCGACCTTGGGGTGAAGCCCGCATCCGCGGGCCGGGCGTCTCCAGTCCGAACCCGACAGCTCACCTCGTCGGCTCAACAGGAGAAAGCATTCATGTCCTCACGCACCATCGCACGTCACCGCAAAGCCACCCGAGCTCTTACCCCACTGGATGACTGCTCCCACCGCGCGCCGGGGTCTGGCAGTCGCCGCATCGTCCGGTCTTGCCCTGACCATGATCGCCTCGGGTGCCAGCGCTGCTGGCCGGGCCGAGGTCACCTCCTCCGGGACCATCGAGGCTTCCGGTGTGACCCCCGGTGTTGGCGTCCTCGCCGCCAATGCCCGTGAGGCGCTGGCCGCACGGCAGCAGGTCACCATCGCTCAGGCCACCTGGGTCACCGAGGCCGCCCCGCAGGTCGAGGCCGTGGCCCCTGCCGCTCCCGAGGCTCCCGCCGCCCCTGAGGCGCCCGCTGCCGAGGCGCAGGCCCAGGATCAGGCGCAGGCCCAGACCGAGCAGAGCGCCGACTACAGCGCGGCACCCGCTGCGGATCAGGGTACCGACGCCGCCACCGCGGACACCCAGACGACTCAGGCCTCCGCTCCGGCCGTCAGCTCCAACTCGTCCGTCGTGGCCATCGCCATGCAGTACGTGGGTGCCCCCTACGTGTGGGGCGCCTCCGGCCCCAGCGCCTTCGACTGCTCCGGCTTCACCTCCTACGTGTACGCCCAGGTCGGCATCAACCTGCCCCGTACCTCCGGCGCCCAGGCCGCGGCCGGCACCCCGGTGTCCGCTGCCGAGGCCCAGCCCGGCGACCTGGTCACCTGGCCCGGCCACGTCGGCATCTACGCCGGTGACGGCAAGGTCATCGACGCCGGTAACGAGTCCACCGGTGTGGTCTACCGCGACCTGTGGGGCTCCCCGAGCTTCGTCCGCGTCGGCTGATCCCAGACGCTGATAGTCCTCCCGTGAGGGGTGGGTGCCATGAGGCACCCACCCCTCACGGTGTTTCGGACCGATCGAGGTGGGATCCTGGTTCAGGCCCTCTCGAGGAAAACGGACGCAATCGTGTCATGTGGTGGTCCCCACACCCTTTTCGAGGCAGAATATTCCTAGGGTCGCAGACCGCATCTCGAGAAAGGGCAGATCCCATGACCGATGGCAACGTCATCCTCGTCGGAGTCGATGGTTCACCCGAGTCCCTGGCAGCAGTGGACTGGGCTGTTGCGCGTGCCGAGCGCCAGGGCTGGCGCGTCCACATCCTGTGTGCCTACTCCTTGCCCTCCTTCACGACTGCCTCTCTCGACGGCGGCTACGCGGCACTCGATGACTCGGCCGTCAGGTCAGGCGCCCAGGCCGTCATCGACGAAGCCGTCGAACGCGTCAAGAAGTCCGGGGTCGCCGTGACCTCCTCCCTGGAGACCGGAGACCCGGCCGGTGTCTCGTTGACCTCTCCGAGGAGGCAACGCTGGCCGTCGTCGGCACTCGTGGAGGCGGCGGCTTCACGGACCGCCTTCTGGGAACCGTCTCCTCCGCCCTGCCCGCGCACAGCCACCGCCCGGCCGTCGTCGTGCCCTCAGCGCACCGAGGGCGCCGAGTACACGCCGGTGCGTCGCATCGTCGTCGGCGTGACGGGTCCTCCTCGGCCCGCAAGGCCTCGCGGGCCGTGACGGAGGCGGAGGCTTGGGGGCGCTGAGCTCACCGCCATCGCCGCCGTGCCGATGGCCTCCGGCGCGGGTGCGCTCGCCTGGCTGCCGGCCGCCGTCGACCGTGAGCAGGTCCTGGCCGACGTCCGCTCCGGCCTGGACCGCGCCATCAATGAGGCCCCTCGAGGGGCACGAGAACGTCACCGTGCGTCGGCATGCCCTGGACGGCAACCCGCCGAGCTCCTGTCCGAGTTCTCCACCGCCGTGGACCTCATCGTCGTCGGTTCACGCGGACGCGGAGGCTTCTCCGGTCTTCTGCTGGGCTCCACCAGTCAGGCCGTCCTGTCCCACGCCTCGTGCCCCGTGCTGGTCGTGCCTTCGCGCCACCTCAAGGAGAAGCGCGCCTCGCGCACCCTCAACGCCCTGGGGCTGGGCCTGAGGCCGCTTCGTAGGGCGACTCGCGCCCGTTCCGCCGCGAGCGAGGCGGCTGCCCGGAGCGCGCGCAACTGAACAGGGATACTGCCGTGCCGACCGATCTCACAACGGTCGGCACGGCAGTCCGGCTGATACGGGCCTGATGCAGCGCTGGTGCGGTACGAACAGTGTGAGGCCGGCGGGTCCGTGTCAGTGCGGCGCTACCGGACCTCTCGCTACTGCCGCCTCAGTTCTGTTGTCTCACGGCTTTGAGAGTTTCGGGTGTCATGGCATCTGAAACAGGAGTGGGAGTGGGTTGCCCGGGCGCCGCGATCAGCGCGCCACCGCATCCGGGACGAGGCCTGCCAGGATCCCCGCCGGAGCGGGCGGCAGAGGCGGATCACACTCATCGTTCCGGTCCTCCGGGAGGGCTCTGATCTGCCGACGCCCCGGCAGTGGAATCGAGCGTCGGTCAGGTCTCGCAACCCCGACCCACCCACTCTGCCCGTGCCTCAGAAGTGAGGGGACACGACAACGGCGCCACCCCGGCGCCCGGCTGGTCATGCGCAGGCCATTCCGCTGGTAGTCTTCCGCCCAGGCCCTCGTAGCTCAGGGGATAGAGCACCGCTCTCCTAAAGCGGGTGTCGTTGGTTCGAATCCAATCGAGGGCGCGGACACCGACTCAGTTCCTGCCGTCGTCGGATATCTCCGGTGGAATCCGGCCGGCCTCGGTAGACGTTGGTCGACGGCGGGCTCGCTGTCGGCCGGTGCTGGCCCACGGGCCGGCTACGCCCCGGTGCGTCTCCACACCCAAGGGCCACTGGGCCTATATCTTGAGCGTATGACGCCTTCGTTCTTCTCCTTCGGCCGCAAGCGGCGCGATGCCGACCTCCGGGAGGACGAGCGCAAGGGAGCCGGAGCCTCAGGCGGATCGGATCAAACCGCCAGCCGACGGCGTTTCGCCGCCGACCTGGGGGCCCTGGCCGCGGCGCCGACCACGCCAGAGCCGGCCCCTCGAGCCGCCGGGCCCAGTCCGCCCCCGTGCGCCCCGCGCCCGCCCCGCCCCTCAGCGAGGCCGATGTCGAGCGGCGAGAGCGCATCGACGCCGCCCCTGTCCTCCTGGCGCAGCCAGCTGGTGGACCTGGGGGTGTCGCGAGCCTGGACGACATCACCCTGCTCGACGGCGTCGTCGACCTCACCGCCGCGCACCCCTCCGGCTTGGCTCAGCTCTACGCCGGCCGCCCCACCCACCTGTCCAGCATCGTGCGCGAGCGCAACGCCCTGGGCGAGGCCCGCCAGTCCCTGCGGGAGGTCTCCGCCCGCACCGACATCCTCGCCCGCCAGTTCGGCGTCGCCCCGGTCTACCTGGCCATCGGGGTGGCCACCTGGAACGAGACGGTCCCTGAGGACGGAGAGGACGACGGCGCCGTCCACCTGACCGATGGCACCTCGCCGGAGGCCGCGGACCTCACCGCCCAGATCCCGCACGTCGAGCGCATCGCCGCCGAGCACGCCGCCCGCAACGCCCTGGCCGCCGCCGGCCTGACCGTCCCCGAACTGCCCTCGGGCCCGCGTGTGCGCACCGTCAACGCCCCCGTCCTGCTGCGCCCCGTGCGCCTGACCAGCGCCACCGCGGACGCCACCCTCACCCTCGACCCCACGATCGAGGTCAACCCGGTCCTCACCCGCGCCCTGCGCCGCTACCAGTGCACCACCGATATCGGTGACATCGCCCGCGCCGCCCTGTCCTCCGCAGGATTCACGCCGCGCTCGGCCCTGGCCCGCATCGGCGCCCTGGGACGCCAGTACCTGCCCGGCTTCGAGATCCACGAGCGGCTCGTCGTCGGAGCCTTCGTCCACCCCGGACAGGCCCTGGTGGAGGACTTCGACGCCGTCCTGGAGCGCTCGCGCACCTCCGCCCTGGTCGCGGCCATTGCCGGCGACGAGGACGCCCGCGACGCCCTGCGCATCGAGCTGCCCTCGCCGGTGCCCACCGACCGGGTCCCCGGCGCCGAGCGCGGTGTGGGAGACCTGGAGCCCGCCCAGCTCGATGTCATCGAGGCGGTCGGCTCCGGAGCGAGCTTCCTCATCGACGCACCCCCCGGCTCCGACGTCGCCGGCACCCTGGCCGCCGTCTTCGCCGACGCCGCCGCCTCCGGTCGCACCGCGCTGCACGTGCCCGCCACCAGTGCCGACGGGCACGCCGTCGCGGCGGCCCTGCGTGAGGCGGGCCTGGGCTCCATGGTCCTGGACCTCACCGAGGACGCCGCCTGGCGCCAGCACGCCTCCGAGGGCATCCGCGAGAGCCTGGGCGTCCAGCCGCCCCAGCTCGACGTCGCCGAGATCATCTCCCTGCGAGACCGGCTCACCACTGTCCGCTCGCGTCTGGACCGCTACGTGCGGGCCCTGCACCGATCCCGCGAGCCCTGGTCGGTCTCCGCCTACGAGGCCCTCCAGAAGCTCGCCGAGCTCACCAGCCGCCGTGACCGCGCCACCACCCGGGCCCGTATCTCCGCCGAGCACCTGGGTCACCTCGACGAGGACGGCATGGACCGGGCCCTCACCCTCCTGCACCGCGGGCACGCCCTGGGGCTGTTCACCCCGGAGGTCTCCTCCAGCGCCTGGAACGGAATCCCGGTGGAGGACATGGACGAGGCCACCGACGCGCTCGTCCACCTGCGCGCCCTGGCCAACGACCTGCTGCCCTCCATCCAGGAGCACGCGGCCACAGTCGCCCGCACCACGGGCCTCAGCCGGGCCCGCAACCTCGGCCAGTGGATCGAGCAGCTCGACATGTTCGACGGCGTACGCGAGTCCCTGGACGTCTTCCTGCCAGAGGTCTTCGAGCGCCCGCCGCCGACATGGTCATCGCCACCGCCTCCAAGCGCTGGCGCGACGAGCGGGGTATCCACATGGACGGCTCGAGGCGCCGTCGCTTCACGCGTCAGGCCAACGACCTTGTGCGCCCGGGCCGCGTCGTCGACGACCTGCACGCCGAGCTGGTCAAGGTCCAGCGCCGCCGCGAGGTGTGGCGCCGCCACGACCCCGACGGCGGATGGCCCCGTCTGCCCCAGGGCCTGGACGAGATGCGGCGCACCGCCGGCCGGGCCCGAGGCGCCGTCGCCGAGGTCCAGCCGCTCCTGGGGCGCGCCCAGGACTCACCGGTGCTCATGGATATGCCCCTGGAGGACCTCCTGGAGCTCACCCGCTCCCTGGCCGCGGACGACCTCACCGCCCAGAAGCTCCCCGAGGTCAACCGCATCCGCACCGACCTCGAGGAGATGGGGCTGAGCGACTTCGTGGCGGACATGGCCGCCCGGAGCGTCGAGGACGAGCAGCTCGAGCCCGAGCTCACCTACTGCTGGTGGTCCTCCCTGCTGGCCCAGACCCTCGCCGCCGACCCCGACCTCGGCGGCCTCGACGCGCGGGCCCTGTCCCACATGGCCGTCTCGCTGCGCGAGCTCGACGCCGCCCACACCCGCTCCCTGTCCGGCCCCGTGGCCCAGGCCTGCGCCCGACGGGTGCGCGCCGCCGTCGAGCAGGACAAGGCCGACGCCCGTGCCCTGTACATCGCGCTGGCCCGCGAGGACGGCGTGCCCCTGCGCGAGATCATCGACGCCCACCCCATGGCCCTGCTGGCCCGGCCGATCTGGATCGTTCCGCCCACGCTCGTTCCCCAGATCTTCTCGCCCACGGCGGTGGTGGACCTGGCCGTCCTGGACGCCTCCACACCCATGCCGGTTCCGCAGGTGCTGCCCGCCTTCGTGCGCGCCGAGCAGGTGCTCGTCGTCGGTGACTCCCGGCGTGCGACGACGGGCCTGGCCGCCGAGCTCGGCCCGCTCCTGCCGGCCCGCACCCTGCCGACTGCCCGCAACAGCCTGGATGCCGGAATCGCTTCCTTCCTGGCGGCCAACGGTTACGAGGGCGTCGTCGAGGCCGTCCCCTCCCCGCCGGGGGAGGGCTACCTGTCCCTGGAGCTCGTGGACGGACGGGGGATGCCGGCGCCCGGGCAGACCGCGGTCGAGACTGTGGAGGCGGAGGTCTCTCGCGTCGTCGACATGGTCATCGACCGGGCCCTGACCCGGCCCGAGGAGTCCCTGGCCGTCATCGCCCTCAACCGCCTGCACGGCGACGCCCTGCGCTCGGCCATTGCCCGGGCGGCCGCCGGAGCGCCGGCCCTGGAGGCGTTCTTCGCCCCCGGCGCGGCTGAGCCCTTCACCGTCGTCGAGCTGGCCGAGGCGCGCGCGCTGCGACGCGACCACATCATCATCTCGGTGGGCTACGCCAAGACTCCCGCACGGGCGCACCATCCACAACTTCGGCCCTGTCTCCGACCACAGCGGCATGGTGGGTCTCGTCGAGGCCCTGTGCGCCTCGCGAGGCAGCACCCAGGTGGTCTCCTGCCTGGCCGCCGGCGACATCGACCGCGACCGCCTGCGCGCCCCCGGGGCGCGCCTGCTGCGCGAGGTCCTGGCCCGCGCCGAGGACGCTTCCCAGACCGGCAACTCCGCCGGCAAGGTGCCAGACCGCCTCCTGGTGGACCTGGCAGAGCACCTGTGGCGCAAGGGCCTCGTCCGTCGTCCCCCGCTACGGGACCGACGGCGGCGTGCGATCCCGCTGGCCATCGGCCACCCTGACTACCCCGACGAGCTACTGGTGGCGGTCCGACCGACGACGTCGACTACATCTCCGAGCCCAGCCTGCGCCGGCGTGACCGGCACCGCGTTGAGCGCCTCGAGCGGCGCGGCTGGCGCGTCCACATGGCCTTCTCTGCCGGGGTGTTCGTGGATCCGGAGGCCGAGGCCAAGGCTGTCGAAGAGCTTGTTCTGGCCGTCCTCGTGGAGCGCCAGGGCGACGTTGCTCCGCCGATGGAGGCCGTGCCGGACCGCGTCGACGACTCGGCGCGTGCCGTCCCCGAGGCGCCTGAACCCGATCCTGGCGAGGTGCATGAGCGCACTGAGCGCCCCCGCATTGCCCAGGGGCTGCCGCTGCAGGCCTACTCCGATGACCAGCTCGACGACCTCATGGCCTGGATCCGCTCCGACGGCGTGGGCTGCTCCGAGGCCCGGGAGGTCGAGGAGCTGAGGTCGGCCCTGGCCCTGCGCCGCCGCGGTTCGGGCATCGACGCCGTCCTGGCCAACGCCGTGCGACGCACCCGCTGAGCCGCCCGAGTGATCCCGAGCAACACAGTGCATAACGGTGACACTGCCAGTGATGCAGCCAATGCTGCTTCCCACGGCGCGCCTGCGATAGGCGGTGTGGACGGGGCCTCCACTGCGGATGTAGAACCTGCGCCGCGCCATGACGGAGCTCCTGGGTGCAGAGGCGCCCGGCGTCGTCGGCGGGTCGTCGCCCTGTCCCCCCGGGACCAGGAACGTGTGTCCCGCGGCGAGAACCCCGAGGATCTGGCCTGGGCCGACTACGAGCACGATGCCCTCAGCGGTATTGGCGGAGGACTCGATGCTCCCGAGACCGGTGGCGCCGGCTCCAACGACGCTCGCCTCAAACGCGATGTCCCCCCGCACTGGGGCTGATATCGAGCAGTTGCGCGCGGAATGCCGACAAATTATTCTTTGGTGCTGCAAGAAGAGAATGGAGGCCCCCGCCGATCACGCGGATCGGCGGGGCCTGAGATATGCGGCTATCGAATCGCTGCGGGACCTCACTGCCTGGGGGAGCGGTTGGCGGAGCCGGCGGAGAGCAGGTCGCGGATCTCGGTGAGGAGCTGGACGTCGGTGACCTCCTTGGCCTCCTCCGCGGCCTTTTCCTTGGCCAGGCGCTCCTTGACCTTGTTCATCGGCAGGACGATGGCGAAGTAGACGGCGACGGCAATGAGGAAGAAGTTCACCACGGCAGTAATGATCGTACCGGGCTGGACGAACTCGGTGGCGCTCGCGGTGAGTTTGAACTGACCGACGGAGTCGAAGTTCGGCTGACCGACGACCTGGCTGATCATAGCCATGATGACATCGGTGATCGCCTTGACGATCGGTGAGAAGGCAGCACCGATGATGACGGCGACGGCGAGCTCGAGGGCGTTGCCCTGCGCGATGAACTCCTTGAATCCCTTTGATCATGGCGATCCTTTCGTAGCGGCGCGGGCAGGCGTCTGCCATGGGTGCGCCATCGGGGACTAGTGAAAGTGAAGCGCCTTATCATCCGTGTAAGGCGCCGCAGCGGCATTACGGGCTCAGCACAATGCCGAGCGTGTTATTCGTAGCCGCACCAACTACCAGAATAGCGCTACCGGCAGGAATGGCTAGTGTGATAAGTGTTACTTTCTTGTTTCCTGTCCAGCGACTACCCTCCCCGACCTCCTGAATCATGATGACTCGCGCTCCGGTGCAGAGCACCGTACTGCGTTGTCCGAATGACCCGACAGGCATTCCTTGGGAAAGGCTTTGAGAAGGCTTCTGAATTCCTGGTGACTCCTGGTTCGATGATGACGGTGACGATGAAGGTAAAGCCGTAGGCGTGGAATGAGCCGACTCATCAATGGTTGAACCGTTTTCCGGGCCGGTTTGCGCGGGTGCTTCCATCTGTCCGTCGGAGCCTGTTCCCGGTGCGCCGTTCGAGGCTCCGTCCTGCGCCTGCCCGATGATGTCGACCCGGGCGCCGGGGCGAGCGAGCTCGGCTCCGACGTCGACCGGCACCTGGACCAGTCGTTCGTCAGGTCCTAGCTGTTGGGCCATGTTTCCACTGGTCATCGAGGTGGTCAGAACGGTGCCCGGCTCCAGGGCGATGGCCGCCCGGGTCCCGACGACCTGCTCCTTGGAGGCCAGGCCGGACCGGGGGAGCGCTGATGGAGGGAGACTGCTCGTCGTGACGTCATGCTCGGTGATGAGCGTCCCGGCACTGACCGGTTGAGCCGCGACAAGCACCTGCCGGCCCTGTGCGGGCCCCGGACGCAGCACGCTGAGCGCCACGAGGACAGCGGTTCCCAGGCATACGGCCACAACCAGGTGGCGATGACGCCACAACAGGAGCGAGGGGCGCTGCGTGGCAAGCCTGCTGCCGCGAGACGACGGCCGGACGGTGGACCCGGATGACCGGGGCGATCTGGGAGGCGAGCCGTGGGACGCCCGGCGGGATTCATGACGGGATGGACGGTGGCGGAGTCTCATGCCTCCAGGATCAGGGGCAGTGGTAACGCTCGGCGCGGTCCGGCTGTCAGACCCGTGGACGGGCGCTGCACCAGCGGACCTGTGGCCCCGGGCGTGCGCTTCTGGCTTGCTCTCAGGCCTCCGGGGACCGGGCGTGCGCCGGCGAGCCGGCAGCCAGCAGGAACCACTCCTGAGCCGTGATGACCGCGTCCACGGGCTCATCGTGCTCCTCCACGGGAAGCGGCCCGGCCACTAGCTCCTCGGGGTGGATGATCGCGAAGGTGTGGGTCCCCGGTGCCCGCAGTGGCAGCATTCGGTCGTACCAGCCGCCTCCCTGGCCCAGCCGCCGGCCGTCGCGGTCCACGGCGAGCGCCGGAATGAGGAGAGCGTCGACGTGGCGCACCGCCTCAGCCGGCAGCGTGGGGCCGCTGGGCTCTGGAGGGCGCCTGGGCGCCCGTTCCGCCAGGTCCTCACTTCCTTGGAACAGACCCCAGCAGCGCGCCAGGTGCGGTCCCAGCACCGGCAGCAGCACCTGACGCCGGTCTCGTGAAGTCTCTCCAGCAGTAGCCGGGTGCAGGGCTCGGCCCCCACCGACACGAAGGTCGCCACACTCGCCGCACCGGCCACCGCCTCCAGGGCGTGCTCGGTCAGCGCCTCGCAGGCCGCCGTGTGCCCCGTGGAGGGGTGGTGGTGATGGGTTCGCCGGTGCGACCGCAGCACCTTGCGTAGCTCTTCCTTGGCGTCGTCGACCTCGAGTCTGCTCGTGTCAGGAAGGTCCAGCGCGCCGGTCGTCATAGGCACATCCTTGCAGGTGAGGACGCCTCGTGTCTGAAACGTTCGTCCCGGCGGGGCACGCCGTGTGTCGCAAACCTGACGGTAGCCTGAGTGTCATGAGAACAGTGGCCGAACACCTGGCCGCCTGCCTGGAGATCGCCCAGGCGGCCGCGCCCCTCGACGTGGTCCTTCCCTGACGCCGTCGGATGCGTCCTGGCCCAGGACGTCGTCGCCGGAATCGACCTGCCCGCCGTGGACCTGGCCGGCCAGGACGGCTACGCCGTTATCGCCAGGGACATCGCCGAGGCCGGCCAGAGCAACCCGCTCGCGCTCGATGTCGTCGACGCGGTGCGCGCCGGCGACATGCGCCCCTGCCACCTCGTCTCCGGCGCGGCCGTCCTCATCGACTCCGGTGCTCCCATGCCGTTGGGGGCCGACGCCGTCATCCCTTGGACCGACACCGACCGCGGCGAGTCCCGGGTCTGTATCTACCGCGCCGTCGCGGCCGGCGACAACGTACGCCGTCGCGCCGAGGACGTGAGGTCCGGAACCACCGTTCTCAAACGGGGCTCGCGCGTCAGCGCCCGGCAGGTCGCCCTCCTGGCCGGACTCGGGCTGCACCGGGTGCGCGTGCATCCCGCCCCGCGCGTCGTCGTGGTCTCCATCGGCGACGAGCTGGTCGAGCCCGGCCAGTCCCGCGAGGCCGGCGACGTCTTCGACGCCAACGGCCACGCCCTGGCCTGCGCGGTCACCGATGCCGGCGGTCAGGCCTTCCGCGTGGCCGCAGTCCCCGATGAGCTGCGCGCCCTGGCCGAGACCATCGAGGACCAGCTGGTGCGCGCCGACGTCCTCATCACCACCGGGGGCCTGAGCGTCGGTCAGGGAGACACAGTCAAGGAGGTCCTCGCCCCCCTGGGCTCGGTGCGGTTCGACGCCGTCGCCATGTCCCCGGGCCGCCAGCTGGGAGTGGGAACGGTTGAGGGCACTCCGATCTTCTGCCTGCCCGGCGACCCGGTCAGCGCCCAGATCGCCTTCGAGACCTTCGTGCGCCCGGTCCTGCGCCAGATCGCCGGACGCACCTCCCTGCACCGCTCCAGCCTGCCCGCCACCATGTCCGAGGGCTGGCACTCACCGATCGGCAAGCGTGAGTTCGTCCCCGTGCACGTCAGCGGCTCGCCGACCCGCGGCTACCGCGCCGAGCCGACGGCACCGCCCGGCACCGTCCGGCTGCACGGCCTGTCCGAGGCCAACGCCATCGCCGTCGTCCCTGAGGACACGAGCACCGTGGTGGCCGGCGACACCTCCACTGCCTCCTCCTGGACAGCTGATGCCGCAAACGGGACGGGGACCGCACGACGACGCCGAGGACCGGCCCCTGAGTCGAGGACCTCGGGCGGCGCCCTGAGGAGGAGTCCGGCGGGCAGCTGCCGGCCTGCTGCTCGGGGCGGGCTCTGCGCCGCGCTTCACCTGGCCGGTGCGCTCGAGCCCGAACCGCCCCGAGGAGGGCCGGGGCCCGGCGTGCCGACCGGTTCTGCTCGTCCGGCCCGCCCGTTCGTCGTGGTGCGCGAGCTTCGTGTCGACGATGAGGAGGCCTGGAGGACGCTGCGACTGACGGAGAACGATCGGCTCGCCCCCTGGGAGGCCACTCTGCCGGCCGGCGGTGGAGAGGCGATGAGCGCCTTCCCGGTCTTCGTGCGCCGCCAGACGCGGCGGGCGAGGCTGGGGAGGCGATGCCATTCGTCGTCGAGGTCGACAACGCCTTCGCCGGGCAGGTTGCCGTCGACCCGATCACCTGGGGCGCCACCCGCAGCGCCCAGGTGGGCTACTGATCGGCTCGGCCTGGCAGGGGCGCGGAATCATGCGCCTGTCAGTCGCCCTGGTCCTCGACCACCTCCTGGGACCGGTCGGGCTGCACCGCGTGGAGATCAACGTGCGCCCCGAGAACGAGCGGAGTCTGGCGCTGTGCCGCGGGCTCGGGCTGCGTGAGGAGGGGCTGCGGCGCGGCTACATGCACATCAACGGAGCCTGGGCCGATCACGTCTCCTTCGCCGCCCTTGCCGAGGAGGCTCACGGGCCCGATGGTGTCGCCTCCAGCGGAGACTCGCCAGCGGCTAAGGTTTTTCACGGCCCGACCAAGGGCGGGGGCGAGGGTCTGGAGGTGCACTCGCGGGGAGCCTTGCAGGGGATGCGGGCCGACCGCTGACCGGCGGGTTGAGGCGTGATCGTCGAGGCGGAAGAAACTCGTGTGACTCGTGTGATAACAGAGATGTACTACTGGCGGTGTGACATCTTGAATCCCAGGCATTTCGCAGGAAAACCGGAGTGTTCCTGCGCGGGGGCAAAGGGCACTCACGCCTACGGTTGCAGTGTGGGAATCGAGATCTGGGCAGTCATCGCCCTCATCACGGTTCTCTCCGTGTACCTCTTTCCGTATTTGGTGGGGCGCCGTGAGATGGCGCGGCGCTCCAACGTCCAGGACCGCTACTCGGCCGAGCTGCGCGTCCTGGCCACGGGCGCGGCCGCCGTCGAGCGTGACGACACCTGTGCGAGCAGTGGGCATGCGGAGCTCTTTCGACGTCGACCGGAGGTGAGGGTGATGAACAGGCCCGCCGTGAGGAATGTGCGCGCCCTGCGCACCGAGCGCGAGCTCGACCATGCCCGTCAGGTTCACGCCCAGGGGCGCGAGCGCCGCCGGGTCGCCGCCTCGCACCGCGGGATCGTCGCCAGCGTCCTGCTCGGGATCTCCCTGGGCGCCTGGGTGCTGGGCCTTGTGACGGCCCTGCCGTGGTGGCCCGCTCTGCTGCCCACCGCCCTGCTGGGGTCTCCATGGTGGCCGGGCGCCGTGCCGCCCTGGCCTCCGCGGCGGCGGACCGCCGTGAGCGCCGTCGGATCGCCGAGCTCGAGCACACCCTGGTGACTCTGACCGGTCGTCGCTCGACCGCCTCGGTCGTGGCCGCACCCGCTCCGTCGTCGACGGCGTGCGCAGCGCCACCAGCGGTGCCTCCAGCTCCAGCGGCGCCAGCGCCTCCTCTCCCCTCACGTCGGCAGGTGAGTCCGTCTCCGCGCAGGACCCGTTCTTGGAGCGACTCGCTCGCGAAGGGACGCAGAGGACGGCTGCCCGCTCCGCGACGTCGACCCGGGAGACGACCGCTGAGGAAACTGCAGAGGCGGTTGGTGAGACGACCACCGGGGCTGCTCCTTCCGCCACTGCGCCGGCCGTTGAGTCCGCCGCCGATGCTCCCCGCGTCGCAGACTCTCGAGGCGGAGCGCCTCGCCGAGCTCGATGCCGATCTCGACGCGGGAGACGGCTGCGGCCGTGGTCGCCGAGCGCGAGGCGACCCGCCGCGCCTCGGTGTACGTGCCCACGCGCCACGCCGGCAAGGTCTCCCGGGCCATGGGCGCAGTGACGCGGTCTCACGTGACGGCGACGAGGAGAGCTCGCTGGGCACCAGGGACTTCGTCGCCTCCTTGTCGACCTCGACCTCTTCACGCCGCCTGACCGGCTGGGGGAGCTCTTCGCCGAGGCGAGCGCCATCGAGCAGGAGGCGCGGGCGCAGGAGGCTGCGACGTCGGCCCCCGAGGCTCCCTGCGCGTCCCCAGCAGGCTGCTGCCCCGGTCTCCTCCCCGGTCGCCAGCGAGCCGCCGCGTCCGGCCACCCGCCCGCAGACTCCTGCGGCCAGTGCCCCTCGCCGAGGCGGATCACGTGGCCAAGGAAGCGACGACGTCGACTCCGCCCCAGGGCTGGCGGCCGGTCCACGTGCCCGCACCGACCTACACGTTGGCGGCCCGGGCGCCCCGGCGCTCCTACGCCGACCCGGTGGTCGATCCGGGCACCTATGCCCCGGTGCCCGCGCGCCCGCAGACGGCCCGTGCCTACATCCCCGCTCCGGTGGAGGATGATGAGGAGGAGCTCTTCCACCCCATCGACCTCGACGCCATCCTCGAGGGCGGCGCGCGGCCGGCGAGTAGGGCGGCGATGATCCTCGTCTCGGTCGTAGCGCGGTTCCGGCGCGGTGGGCGGGCTCACCGCCATCGAACTTGCCAGGACGTCTGGCGACGATGCTAGGATCAACCCCGCACCTGGGGCTATGGCGCAGTTGGTAGCGCGTCTCGTTCGCAATGAGAAGGTCGGGGGTTCGAATCCCCCTAGCTCCACCACATGAGAGGTCTGCCCCGCCAGGAAGCTGGCGGGGCAGACCTTTTCCCTATCCACCTGCTCATCAACCACGGCGGGTTGTCGGCGTGAACGTGGCGCTTTGGGCGGCGTGTCGTGGGGTTAGCGAGTGTGTCCGGCCCAGCCTTTGCGTGGCCATAGTCCTTCTTGTGGTGTGGGGTGGTGTCCCAGTCGGCAGGGTGGGCGGCCTTGGGTGTGCCAGGCAGTGAGGATCTGCACGGGAGCGGCTGGCTGGCGGCTGTAGGTGTCTCAGTATCCACCCGGCGATGGTTGTTTGGTGTTTAGGCCAGGTGGTGGCGATTGCCTTCAGAGCTCCGGGGGCTCCGTCGGTGGTTGCCACCTGGTGTGGTGGGATAGGAGCCAGTAATGGAGTTTGCCTCTGCGATCTGGACACGCTGTCTTGGGCCTCTGGGCTGGGGAGGGCGAGCTGATCTGAGCATGGCCAGTAAGAGCTTCGCTGAATAGTTTGCGTCGTCAGGCCGTGGACCTGTAAAAGACGACGCCGAGGGTGGCGGTGCGTGGGATCGCCCAGGGACCTGGGCATTGTGCGCGGCTCGCAGCGGACGCCGTCGCGGCGTGGAACGCTCACTACAACCACCATCGACCCCACACCGCCCTGCCACAACTAGCGTCCGGTACACGCCTTCAATGTCAAGGCTTGTCCAGTTTTTCTGTGTAAGCGGGTTCTATAGTAGGGGTTGATTTGGTCGGGGCATGTGGTGGCGGGGCTGGGCCAGGGTCTTGTATCTGGTAGGTGGTGATCTGTCCTTCGACGAGCCTGCCCTTGGCTGGTGGCGGTCCTTTCTCCTTGTCGCGTTCTCGGGCTCTTTTGTCCACGGGTGTCGCAGATCGCCAGCTTTCGGCAGTTTGACCACCGCCTCATCAGAGGGGAAGTGCCCGCGGTTCATCGGTGATCCTTGCGCAGCTGGTAGCTCTGCAGTCTCGATGCTGTTGGTGAAGGGGCACCTCTCACGAGGTGGGGGAGAGATGACACGCCTGAGTATCGGCCGGTGAGCCCAGGGAGAGGGGTGAACCGCTCCCAGGTCGCTACCGTCTGGGGGTACTTAACCCCCCATGTCGGACTCGGAGAAGTCGGTTAGAGCCTGCCAGGCGGCCTCCTGGTTCGGGGCGGTGTAAACGGCCTTGAGAGCGGCCGTGACCTTCCTGCGGTCCCCGTAGGAGACGAACCGCATCGAGGCGCGGATCAGGTGGATCACGCAGGTCTGGATCGTGGCCTGGGGCCAGGTCGCCTCGATCGCCTCAGGCAGGCCAGTGAGCCCGTCACAGCACATGATCAGCACGTCCTTGACGCCCCTGTTGGCCATCTCGGCACACTAGCCGCCCTTCAAGGAGGCTCCTTCCCCGGCGCGGAGCCCAGACACTTAAGCCACGTGCTTGATACCGTCCATGTCCACCCGGACCGCGATGTGGGCTGAGCGGGAGGCGACTCGGTGAACAGGCGCGGACCATCGACCCGGATCGCGCCTGTGGTAGACCACCGGGTAGAACTCCTCCAGCAGACGGCGTTGCCACACGTGCGACAGCCTCAGCAGGCCGCTTCGGTGATCCTCGAAATGGTCCCCGCACTGAGCTCCACGCTGAGCGTGGAGGCCAGATGGTGCTGGATGTCCCTTACGTCTCAATTCCACCGGCGCATCAAGCCTGGCGATTCACACGCATCGAGGCCGTCCAGACGGCGCTGGCCCATGGTGCTACCCGGGCGCGGGGTGAGGGTCCCGGCCCGGTCCCGAGGCACCACAGGTCTCAAAAGGGCCTCATTCTGGCGAGTCTACCGTCTTGGACGTGGTCCCGTTCCTGGCGCTACCGCGCGCCTGGGTGGTCGGCTCGCCCTTGTCGTAGCCCAGGTGCTCGGTCAGCTCAGCAGCCAGGCCCCTCGCCAGGGCCTCCTTGACTAGCGCCGGCAGCAGACCATCAGCCCCGGTCATGTTCACCTACCCGGCACTAGGTCTGCTCAAACAAGCCGTCTACAGCCCCAGTCGAGCGCAACTGGTCGACTACATCCCGCCCACCAGCAGCAGCCCTGTTGTCATCATCGGTAGCAGTCATCAGCGCCAGTCCCTCCACAAGGGCTCACACAAAACATTGAATAGGCTCTAACGTCATGACCACATATAACTAACCGTGGTGACGGCTACCCTGCCCGCTGCCCGCCACCTCCAGGACACCATCAACCTCAACGGGAACTACCTCACCACCGTCCCACGTCTGACCGACGCCACCAACAACATCCCCAGCGGGCTGAACATTCCAACCTCGGCACACTAAGCTTGATGAATCATATTGACAGAGAAGGAAGTGGACACGATCGGAACCGCTCGGGCCGACAGTGAGGACGTCACGGCAATCCGTTGCCGAATCCGTGTCTACCATGCAACCATGTGACAGACGACACAAGACTCCACCTGGCAACATGAATCGGATGAGGACCTCTCATCACTCGCCGACCACGCTTAACAACCAGTGGTACGTATGGCGAGCCGCGCAACGCACTGAGACTGCTACACGATAGTCTAGGATAGACTGATGAACTTTAACACCGACCAAGAGGAGGGTAGGTAGATGGATCCGAACAAAAGCGAAGCCTCAGCACTTAGCCGCCTCTTCTCTGCTGCGGTACTGCGAGATTTCAGCAAGGAAGCGCGTTCTCCACTATTTGCTAGAATGCTTAGCCGTACCCGCCTCAGCTCACAAATGCCGCCTGAAGCGACAGTCGGAACCACCCTCGACGAGGCGTTCAAGTTATTAAGAAAATCCAAATTCCGTGACGACTATGTATATCGTAATGCAATTACGGAAAAGATCCTGCTTGGCCGCCACAACTTAAATACCGCAACGTTACTCAATGAAGTTCGAGCTGGATCATGCAAGGCTGACGTCGTGGTTCTCAACGGAACCTCCACAGCCTATGAAATCAAATCCGAGCGCGATTCCCTATTCCGGCTGAAAAATCAAATTGAAAACTATCGTCAAGTCTTTGCGACGGTTAACGTCGTGGTCAGCAAGTCGCACCTTTCAGGGGTTCTCCAAATCGCTACCGAAGATGGGTGTCATCACGCTATCTGAAAGGTTTAGATTCCAGACAGTTAGGGCGCCTCAGAGTCACCCTGAACGCGTCATCCCCACAATGATTCTTGACATTCTTCGTCTCGATGAAGCGACAGCAATCTTGTCCCACCTCGGGCAAGAAATTCCGAACGTACCGAACACAAGAATTCGCTCCGAACTTCGCCGGGCCTTCGCAAAACTCGAGCCGATGACCGTCCATAATGAAATGGTGAAGACCCTCAAGGCTAGTCGTACGCAGGCCGGTCTGGCCTCATTTGTTAGCTCTATACCCAACTCAGTTCGAGCGGCCTCCATAGCCGCGAATCCTACTCCCAAGAACAGAGTCCGCATTAAGGAAGCTGTTGACACCCCGCTAGTTGAGGCTCTCGCCTGGATTTGAGGATCGCATGTATTACCCATACTTCCGAGGCAAACAGTTCGAGTTGATAGCAATTCGCGAATCAGCCAGAGTTATATCAGACTCTGGGTTTGTTCCAATCATCGAGCCGGTTCGCGAGTCCCTCGTTGGATTGAATAAGGCACTCAAATCCTTGACTGAATTAAATGCTGAAGCGATCGTAGTAGTAAATCCTCGTCACGGAGACCACCGCGGAAATGGTGATGGTATCGTCGATCTGCTCGAACAAAACTACGAGGATCACGCCGCGATAAGCGCAGGAATTCTTCTCTCGAGTGAGACGGACATTAATCAAGCAGTTGGTCTCATCGAGAGATTCGATAGTGCGCGTACCGCCCTTATTCATGCCGGATTCACTGATTCCCGGACACTGTCGGCAAGTTTAGTGAGCGGAGCGTCGCGTTTCCGCAATGTCTTTTTAGAGGACCAAACTAATCGCCTCTATCGCAAATACTTTCCTGGAATGCCGCGAGTCTTGATTGGCGACGGCTTCGTTCAGATGAAGAATGCGGATTATCCACTGGTAGAGCCATTTTCAGACCTCCATGTAACTTTTCGAGAACAAGGTATGGATGGGTATGGCGATTTTCTCACGGTTGGAGATAACTACAGCGAAGGTGGTGGCCCGGCCCATGCAGTTGCCATTCACATGACATTCATTGACCCAGATCAGGATAATGCTATGTTCATCTATCATTTTAAGTCCGACACTAACGATACGCCAACTGACCCTGCAGGAAAGTTTAGTGAGGCTTTGAATAAACTGATTTCGAAACTAAACTCCGGCAAATCTCGCCTCATAGAAACTAGTGCAGTTCAAGAGTTTCGCGAATTGCATGTGCGGGAACACTTCCCGGGTCTGGGGTACGTTAAGAAGCTTTCGATTAAGCACCATCTAGAAACGCTCGCCACTTATCACGCTTCTGCTGGCAATGGTTAAAAAGTACTGCTGTGAGAATTGCTTCGGGGATCCAGCACTGACTCGGAGCATCATCCCTTTGTTGATAGGGAACGGTTCGACAAGTCGTCGTCAAGGTGACTGTGGTTACTGCGGCAACTTAGACGTCACCACTATAGACCCTTCCTCTTTGAGTCAGTGGTTTGAGATGCTGATCGACTGTTACAGGCCTGACTCTAGAGGTAAGTCTTTAGCGACGCTCTTGGCGGAAGACTGGTGCCTTTTCGACCATCCCGTGATGGATGAAGCGCATGCCAAAGAGCTTCTCGCGGAAATCCTCAATGATGGAGAAATCGTGCGCACTCCGTTTGTCCCTCGTCGACGTGCCAGCCAGTGAAACACCTCAGCGATGGGATGATCTCCGAGACGAGATGATACATCGCAATCGGTGGTTTCTCGACGGCCCGATTGATCTCGACCACCTGGAGGGACTGCTGGGACAACTAATTGCGCCGAACGAAGCCATCACCGGAACTGCCGGGTCATGGTATCGCTCACGTCTTCTCTCTGGTGACAGTCCCTTCTCCGTTGACGAGATGGGGCCTCCCCCTGCAAGCCGTGCAGGGCACGGAAGAACAATCCCTGGGATTCCTTATTTGTATTTAGGGTCAACCAAAACAACAGCGGTAGCTGAAGTTCGCCCACATACCGGAGAGAGACTCGTGTTAGCAACTTTCCAAGTGTCACCTATCCGTGCTGTCGATCTTCGTAACCCTAGGAAGAGCGTTTCCCCCTTTATCTTAGAGAATGCGGAACAGGTTGCAGCACTTCGATCAGGGTTACCCCTGTTGGAACGACTTGGCGAAGAACTTACTAAGCCAGTTCAACCGAGTAGCGTCGCATTTGAGTACATTCCAAGCCAGTACTTGTGCGAGTTCATCAAGAAGTGTGGCTACCAGGGAGTCATCTCACCGAGCTCCGTAAGCAATGGTGTCAACTTGGCCCTTTTCTTTCCGGAACTTGCTTCTCCGAAAAAAAATGTGGAAGTAATTCGCGTGGACCGTGTCGCGGTAGACATTTCGGCTGCCCTTTGAGTCTAGCATATGTTCCTTTATGCTTGGTGTCCTTGACGTCTGACATGACCATGTCGTCGACTGTAAGGCATACAGCGGAGCCTGGAATAACAATGATGGGCTCAACGTACTTGTCTGTATGTGGGCTGGAGGTGCCACTCCATTTTTCTTGCTCAGCAAGTTTGCTTGCTGATTGAGCGGCTGCATGAGGTAGTGGTGGGTCTCCAGAAGATTCGGGAAAGGTTGTCCCGAGTGGATTAACGAGTCAAAATTGAGTCGTGTGGTGGCTATCAGTGTTGTCGCCGTTGTAGTGATGGATTTGAGTTGCATAGTTTGGGGTGCGCGGTATTCCTTGGACACGGGTAAGGCCCCAGTGTCTACAGCGGGGGCCCAGCCCCCGGCACCAACGTCATGACCTCGTACGTCTGGTGCAGTACGGATCATCCTCGACCAGTAATTTATCCTTGTGCGGTCTCAATAGCCGCTTGACGACGTCTCCGACACGAACCGCGCGCGATCGTTCTCTCCGTTGTCGAGGAACTCCTTCCTCGCGATGCGGAACGACGCCTGGAGATGGAGGTCACCGTCGCGCTTATCGCTGAGGCACCGGGAAATGCTCTGGCCCGAGAGGTCCTGGATGAGAGCTATGAGACCGTTCGGGAGGTCTGCCGGCGCCTGGTCGCCAGGCTGCATGGTGCCGGATTCACTACGCCGGACATCGATATCGAGGCGGAGACGACGGCGCTGCGCGGGCTGGTGGACGGGCTCGCCATCCACCTGCTCATCAACCCCGACTCCCGGCTTCAGCCGGCAGGCCCTGCGAATGGTTGAGGCCAGTATTGACCGGCTGCGGCCGTAGGCTCGGTCTCCGGTCGGACGTGCGTCGGCCGCAGGGGGCGACTTGACCTTGACATCGTGACAAGGCCTTTCCTTGGGAGCAGGAGGTGGTCCCGATGCCCAGTACAACCCCGCAGGACTCCCGTGTCGCGAATGCCCTGAGTGCTGAGAGCTCTTCGATCCGCTTGCAGGCGGCCCTGGCCGTCGGGTCCGGAGCCAGCGCCGACTACGCGGAGCTGCTCATCGAGCGGTGCGCGATCGAGCCGGACTTCTTCGTTCGGGACATGCTCTCCTGGGCGCTCACCCGTCTGCCGCCGGAGATCGTTCTGCCGCTGCTCCGCCGGGAGCTCTGCTCCGGGTGCAACCAGGCCCGCAGTCAGGCGCTGCACACGCTCTCCAAGATCGGCGACAAGAGCGCCTGGCCCTGGATCACCCGTGAGATGCTCGGCGATCCCGACGATGGGATCGCGCGGACCGCCTGGCGCACCGCCGTCGTCCTCGTTCCGGAGGGTGAGAAGGCGCCTCTGGCCGAGGATCTGACGCGCCAGCTCGGCCGCGGAGACCGCAGCGTTCAGCTGAGCCTGAGCCGGGCGCTGATCGACCTCGGCGAGTTCGCCGACCCCGTCCTGGAGAAGGCCGCGCAGAGTCTCGATCCGAGGGTGGCTGCAGCACTCGTGCCACCGAACTGCTCCGACAAGACCCCGAGACCGGTTTTGAGGAGGCCATCTCGAGGCGAGGCTGATGCTCACGCCGGGGGTGTCAAGCGTGAAGGAGCCGGATACGGGTGTGGTAAGAACTGAGACTGAGGGGGGTGAGCCCATGGGGGTGCAGGAGGCGTTGGATTGCTGATCGGTGATGCGGCCCGGTTCTCCGGAGTGAGTGCCCGGATGCTCCGGCACTATGAGGCTCTGGGGCTGGTGCGGCCGACGGGTCGCACCAGCGCCGCTACCGCGACTACTCCGCCGAGGATGTCCGCAGAATCTTCCAGGTGGAGAGCCTTCGATCCATGGGGCTGTCGCTCAAGCAGGTGGGGCGCGCTCTGGAAGACCCGGACCTGACGCCCGCCGCGCTCGTCGGTGATCTCATCCGGTGCACCGAGGAGCGTCTGGCCCAGGAGCGCGAGCTGCTCGACCGGCTCCGAGCCATTGACGCCTCCGCGCCCGCCGACTGGCGCGACGTCCTGCGCGTCATTGACCTGATGCGAGACCTCGACTCGGAAAGTGCCGCACGCAGACAGCAGGCCGTTCTGATCCGATCTGAGGGAGCACCGGTCCCCGTCGAGCTACTGGCGGAAGCGCTTCTGAGCGAGTCCGAGCCGGATGTCGCGGGTGCGTTGCGCTGGGCCCTCGCCCGATCCGGCGGCGATGCGGTGGCGGCGCTGCGCGCCGGTGCTCACGCAGAGGATGTGAATGTTCGACGGCGCGCGGTTCGGGCGATCTCTGAGGTGCCCGAGGCGCCGGGCGCCGCCGTCGTGCTCGCACAGGGCCCTCGACGACCCCGACGCGGCCGTGCGCGACTGCGCCGCTCTGGCGCTCGGGCGATGCGGTGCGACCGAGACCGTCCCTGTCCTTGTCACGATGGTGGTCGAAGGTGCCCACGATGTGGAGGCGGCGGAGGTGCTGGGAGCGCTGTGCCACGACGACGAGCGTGCGGCTTGGATTGTCAATGCTCTGACCGACGAGCTCGCCGCGCCCACCACTGAGACCGCCGTGCGACTGCGTCTGACTCAGGCTCTCGTCGAGCTCCCGGTCGCTGCCGCCGGAGAGGCGCTTCGTCGGTTGGCCCGCGACTCCGACCCCGCCGTCGCCCGCCTTGCCTCGGTCTTCGCCTGAGTCCTGAACGAGCAGTGTCACCGAGGACGTATCAATGGTGTGTGACCGGGCTTCTTCGTGGTTCAGGTTCAGTGGTGGGTGGTCCATGGCGGAGTCGCAGTTTCCTGCGACAGCACAGTGATCTCACTCACGTATGACCGGTGGTGGTGGGTGGAAGTGCGCGGATTTGCGTGGATCTCCGGGATGTCTGACATGTTGTGGCAGTCGGCTGGGGTGGAGCTTGTGCGACTTTTGTCTGCGGTGACGGCGATTTGGTGCGTATCCTGGAACAGAAACTAACCAAGTGGACTGTTAACTGGAGAAGCACCTTGCCGCAGCATGCTCAGCGCCGCGGCGTCCTCGTCCGAGGTAGTGATGGCTTTCAGGGTGTGGGGCATGGTCTTGGCCGCGCCTGCGATGACGGCAGCATCCTTCGCGTCGGTCTTGGCGCTGCCCGGTGTCAGGTCGGCGGTGCGTCTCATGGACAGTCCGGGCAGGTAGCCCACGGTGATGCCCATGTCCTGGGTCACCGCCATGGCCAGGGCCCCGATGGTGGCGGGCTGGTCCACCACCAGCACCTGCCCTTTTTCTTGTAGGCGCTGGTAGACCTCTCGCAGCCGGTCCTCGTCGTTGGGCAGGGCCCTGTCGAGGACCTTCCGGCCCTCTCGGCTCAGGGCCGTGGCTCAGTGCCCGCTCCTTGCCGACGCCCGGTACCGATGAAGGCCTCGATGTCCTCGATATCCATCTCTCCTGCTGCCTCTCGCTGCGTGGGTGCGGGGGCCAGCCGGTGGACGGGCTGGCCCCCGCACCCACGCCTGCGTTAGACCTCTGCCGTTTTGCGGTGGGTCGTTCCCCTTATCAGCGGTCACCAGCGCCCGGCTGCCGCAGGTGACTTTCGCCCCCCCCGGGATCATCTACGGACAGGGGCAAGACACCCGTGCCCACAGCAGCTGGCCCAGCCCCGGACCACCCGGGACCACCAATAAGGTAACGGGTCGGTTGTGGCAGGCGGTGCGGGGGTGATGGTAGTTGTGGTGGTTCCACAAGCGACGACGTCGCGGCGCTGCTGCTATGAGGCATAGGTGTGCACGTAGAGGCACTCTTCGGCCAGGATGCGGTTGTAGCGCTCGACCTTGCCGTTGTGACATGGATGTAGGGGCGGGTCCTCTGGCGGCGTGAGCCAGGGAGGTGACGGTCGTGGTGGAGACCGGGCGCGGCGGAGAAAGCCGATTGTGGTGGAGGTTGTCTCGTCATCGAGGGCCTCGGTACAGGCCAGGTGGGAGAAGGCCTCGATGGCGCTGTGCAGGTAGGTGTAGCCGGTCCAGGCGCTCTTGCCCCGCTTGGGGAGGCCTTCGCCTCGGGATGGGTGCGTCTGTGGGTCCTCCAGCCGTCCCCCGGGTCGGATGTGTCCGACCTTCTTGACGTCCAGGTGGATCATTCGGCCCGGGAAACGGGCCGGGATCGTTTTGCTGACCCGGTTGGTCTGCTCGGTGGGGTCGGGTGTCGCGTCGTCGGTTCAGGCCAGCTCCGGCCAGCCAATGGGCCACGGTACGCACCGACACCACTGCCCTGCGTACGGTGAGGTCGTGGCTGATGTGGCGGGCGGACCACGTGTGGGTGCGGCGTCAGTGCTCGATGAGGTCCGAGGACTTCACGGGCAGTTTCTCAGTGAGGCATCGAACCCACTACGTGGACTTCCGGTAGTGCCCCGTAGTGTGGTGTAGCGCGGTGGTTGGGCTGCTGTTGGTGGCAGCGCGGTCACCGTGTGATCCTTCGAGGAATCTCCTACAACCCACTCGAACGGAGTCATCACGATGACCGCTCCTCATATTGTCAACCCTGAGCGTCTTCTTGGCGAGGCTCTTTCTCAGGCCTCGCCAGACCTGATGCGTAGCCTGCTGTAGACGGTGATCAACTCCCTGCTGAGCGCTGAGGCTGATGCGGTGTGCGGTGCCGAGTACGGTCAGGCCAGCCCCGAGCGCCGGGTTCAGCGCAATGGCTATCGGCATCGGGACCTGGACACCCGGGTCGGCACGATTGACGTGGCTGTCCCCAAGCTGCGCACTGGCTCGTACTTCCCCGACTGGCTGCTTGAACGCCGTAAACGTGCCGAGTCCGCGCTGATCACAGTGGTTGCCGACGCCTACCTGGCCGGGGTGTCCACGCGGCGCATGGACAAGCTGATAGGTATTTTGGGCATCGACTCGCTGCCCGGAGTCACAGGTCTCACGTATGGCGGCTGAGCTCGACGAGCAGGTCGCCTCCTTCCGCAACCGGCCCCTGGGCGATGCAGGCCCATTCACCTTCGTGGCGGCCGACACCCTGACATTGACAGGTCCGCGAAGGTGGGCGTGTGGTCAGCGCGGTGGTCCTGACCGCTACCGGGGTCAACGCTGATGGACATCGCGAGGTCTTAGGACTGCGGGTAGCCACCACCGAGAGCTCGGCGGCCTGGAACGGGCTGCTCGCCGACCTGGTGGCCCGGGGACTTACGGGGGTACGGCTTGTCACCTCTGACGCCCACACGGGCCTGGTTGAGGCTATCGCCGCGAACCTGCCCCGAGCGACCTGGCAGCGCTGTCGCACCCACTATGCCGCTAATCTGATGACAGTGGTTCCCAAGAGTCTGTGGCCCGCTGTCAAGGCCATGCTCCACTGGCGTCTACGACCAGCCCGACGCAGTAGCCGTCGAGGCTCAGTTCGACCGCCTCCTGGACTACGTCCACACGATTCTGCCCGAGGCCGCCGACCACCTCGAGGCCGCACGAGCCGACCTGCTGGCCTACCGCCGCCTTCCCTGTCGAGGTATGGAGACAGATCTGGTCCAACAACCCCCAAGAACGCCTCAACAGAGAGATCCGTCGCCGCACCGACTCAGTAGGGATCTTCCCCAACAGGGACGCCATTATCCGCCTGGTTGGCGCCGTCCTGGCAGAGCAGACCGATGGAGTGGACCGAAGGACGCCGCTACCTCAGCCTCGACGTTCTCAACCACAGCCGGAACCTACCCAACACCCTCTCTCTCACCAGCTAACGACCACACTCCACGAAGACCTCTACACCACATCAAGAGACTTGACCTTGAGTGCGTGATCGACGATCAACCCACGTACGGCGCACCCGATCAAGGTGACCAAATCTAGACATCTAGTATATGGATAGTTAGTATCCTGATATGCAGTTGCCGAAGGGAGTGGAGTGGGCTGCGCACGCGCTGGTCGTGCTGGATGTGGCTGGAGGTCGAGTTGTTTCGAGTGCGGGCTTGGCGGGAGTGTTCGATCTGTCGCCGACCTATCTGAACAAGCACCTGCAGAAACTTGCGGCGGCGGGCATCGTTGCCTCGGTGGCCGGCGCCTCGGGCGGGTTCCGCTTGTCCCAGCCAGCCGCAAGGGTGAGCCTGGATGACGTGGTTTCTGCATTAGGTAGCGCGGCACCTTTGTTCCAGTGCAACGAGATCCGATGCCAGGGTGCATTCGTCGACCAGAAATCGCAGATCCTCGCGTCAGGTCTGTGCTCGATCAACCGAGCTATGTCCCGTGCCGAGGATGCTTGGCGTGCCTCGTTGGCTGGCACCTCTATCGCCGACCTAGCAGCCGGCCTCGACAACGCCACCCGAACCCGCATGCTCCAGGCCACCGGTCTGGATCCCGACCCCGTTAAGGACCCCTTGTGAAGATCGCCATCATCGGCGCCACCGGTACCGCTGGCCGCGCCACCACCCGGACCGCTCGCCAGGCTGGATATGACGTCATTACCCTGTCTCGTGCCACCGGTATAGATCTGCACACCGGTGAAGGCCTTACCAGCGCCCTAGACGGTGCCGACGTAGCCATCGATACCTCCAACCCCTTCCCGGTCAGCGCCGACGCCGACCTCGTCGCTACTTTTCGCGACGCCACGGCTCGCGTTGTTCGGGCCTGCCAGCACGCCGGCGTTGACCGACTAGTGCACTTGTCGATCTGCAACATCGACGACCCCGCCTTCGACGAATTCGACTACTACCTCGCCAAGCGCGCCCAGGAGCAGGTACTGGCCGATTGCGCACTCGAGCACGTGGTGGTGCGCTCGACGCAGTGGATGGAGTTTGCCCTCAACCCGGGCGCGGTCACCCAATCTGACGATCAGGTGCGCGTCGAGGACTGGCTTGTCCAGCCTATCGCCGTCGACGAAGTTGCCCGGGTTTTGGTCGAAGCGTCCAGCGGCTCCGTCCGTGACCGACAGATCGCCGGCCCTGAACGGGTACATTTGCCTGACCTGACCCGACAGTTACTGCAGGCTAAGGGGGATTTGCGTCCTGTCGTTGTCACGGCCCCAGGTCTGCCAGCGCTCGCTCAGGGGGTGCTGCTCGCGCCGCGCGGTGCAGAGCTTCTAGGACCTGACGTTGCCAAATGGGTGAGTACCCAAGGGTCAGCAGCCTGACTGTCAATACGTCACCCGGGGCTGGCGTGAGCCAGTCCTTCTTCGCGTAGCCCAGTAGAGTTCCATGTCTTACCCCAACGCGGTGCTTACGTTGCGCCACCGCCTCAATGTCACCCAGCTCGTCGTCGAGGAGGATTTGCTGATCGGCGATGTCACCGCCCGTTTTCAAGTGGTTTGCCTCTCCCGTTAGCTCCACCACCTCAGGGGTCTGCCCCGCCAGGAAGCTGGCGGGGCAGACCTTTTCGTGCCTTGTGTGACTTCTGGGTGCCGAGTCGGCTTTCGTGGATCTGAAGCCCTGTGCTTGGGTGTTTCTGTCGCGGTGTCGGAAGAGCCTCGCTACGCGGCAGTAGGGCTCGGGCGGACTTTGGAATCGTCCCTCCGAAATAAGCCAGGTGAGCACAGTGGATGCAATGAGCACAGCGGCTCCACTGGCGAAGGATGCGCTGTAGCTGCCGGTGGCGTCACGCAGAAGCCCGCCCAGCAAGACGCCCAGGGCGGCGAATATCTGGTGGATGAGCCAGGATGATCCCAAGATGCCTCCCATCGCTGTGCCGCCGAAGCGGTCGGCCACCAGTCCGGTGGTCAAAGGAATCACCGGGAAGGATGAGAGGCCGAACATCACCACGCCGAGGATGAAGGCGGGGAGGCTTGGTGCAAGTGCGAGAACCGTGAAAGACACTGCCCTGGCGGTGTGAAGCACGATGAGCGTAACTCGCTTGCCCCATCGCTTGGCCGCCCACTGTCCAGTCAACCACATAGAGGCCGCACTGCACAGGGCGACCAGTGCCATGAGCCACCCGCCCGTACTGGGGCTGCCGCTGAGCTCCAGGGCAAGCTTCGGCATGTGCGTGGTGAACAGGTAGAGCGAGTACCCGCAGCTGGCGAAACTGAGGCTGATCGTCCAGAACTGACGGTCACTCAGTGCGTCGCGCAATGTGGTGGGCACTCCTGCCTGCTCGAGCGTGCCGTCGGATCGGATACCGACGTCGCTGGGGCTGTTGCGCGCCCCGAACCACAGCACCGGCACAACAAGGGCGAGCATGATCGCCCCAAGAGCAAGGAACGCGGCCCGCCAGCCGAGCATGGTGACAAGTACTCCGGCCAGTGGGAGAAGTAGCAGCTGACCGGCATTGATACCCATCGAACTCACAGCGAGCGCTCGAGGACGGCTCTTGGTGTGCCATCGAGCTACCAGGACTGAGGAAGGCATTGAACTGCATCCGGCGAATCCTGCAGCAACTACAACCCCGAACAGGATTAAGAACTGCCAGTACTCGGTCACGGTCGCAAGCGTGACGTAGGACAGTCCCATCAGAGATGCACTCCCCGCCATCACCTGACGAGGGCCGATCCGGTCAATCAGTCGACCGGCAAGTGGCTGAAACAGTCCCCAAGCCAGCGTGTTCACTGCAACCACAGTGCTCGTTGCCGCTAAGGACCAGGCAAGGCTGTCCATGAGCGGCGCAATGAACTGTCCGATCGCCAGATTCAATCCGAACGCTCCGGTCAGGGAGGTGAAGGCTACGGCCGTGATTCGACCCTGCCAGTGTTGCAAGGTGGTGGTCATCCCACGCTCCTAACGGTTTTGGTGGACCTCAAGCATTAGTGGGATGGAAGCACCATTTCTAATGGTTGTCAAGACCTGTTACCGTTAGTCCATGGTCCGAGATGCACCCCTGGTTCCTCCGTTGGATGGCGAACCCTTACCGATCGAGCTGGTGAACACAACCTTCGTGGATGGGGGGTTGCGCGGGCGTGTTGTGGACACTCTCACCACACCGTCGGAGCTGGATGCTTGGCTGGCTCGTAATCGGGAGCAGTTCAGTGCCGACCTGCGCCCGCTCCTTGCTGGCGTCTCCAGTGACGTTCGGGATTTGGGGGATTGGCTGGACCTAAGGGAGGCGATCCGTGGCTACCTGACAGCGCTCGCTGGTGGCGCTAATCCAGCTCAGCAGGATCTCGTGCGCATGAACGATGCGGCGGTCGGGGCTGCTCACTACATAGAGCTGCAGCAGGCTGACAGCCTCGTCGCTCGTCGTCGATGGCATGTCGCCGACCCGCTTGCGATTGCGCTGGGTGAGGTCGCCTCTGCTGCGGCAGAGTATGCACGTCCGGAACGACGCTCTCGATTACGTGCCTGCCAGGCTCCGGGGTGCATTCTGTTCTTTGAGAAAACTCATCCTCGGCGCGAGTGGTGCTCGCCGGCTTGTGGGAATCGTGTCCGAGTGGCTAGGCATGCCCGGTCTGCAAGGTGACTCCTGTAGGTGGGGTCGGGTGGTGTTTGCGCCGGTGACGATGTAGGCGGAGGGGCTGCGGAGCCTGACTGGTCTCAGCTCGCTGCCCCTAGGTGCTTGCTCCATGGGGTCTGGGTGGGGTGTTGGTGTGCTCCACGAGGGTCTGAGTCTTGTGCGGCATGGATGAACTCTGGCTACGCGACCCGACCTTGTACGGTCCAGGTGGCCGCCATGGGGGCGCATTCCCTGACGGCAGTGTGGTGATCTCGCTCACGTATGACCGGTGGTGGTGGGTGGAAGTGCGCGGATTTGCGCGGATCTCCGGGATGTCTGACATGTTGTGGCAGTCGGCTGGAGTGGAGCTTGTGCGACTTTTGTCTGCGGTGACGGTGATTCGGTGCGTATCCTGGAACAGAAACCAACCAAGTGGACTGTTAACTGGAGAAGCACCTTGCCGCAGCATGCTCAGATGAGACGCCGGAACTTTCTGATGGGCGGTCTCGCCTTGGCTGCCTCGGGCACTCTTCTACCTGGGCTACAGCCGACGGCTCACGCCTCCTCGGCGCCGGCCGCCGGTCCTCCCGCGGCGCCGTCAGAGGTGCTGTCGGATATGCAGGACCCTCGTGCCTGGGTCCTCTCCTCCGACGACGGCTCCGTGCGGCCCGACACCTCCACCCACTCCCACGGGACCCAGTCGCTGCAGCTCACCACCACCGGTGACCCCGATCGCCCCACCAGCGCCGACCTGGCCCTACAGGGCGTCAACATGACCGACTGCCAGTGGGATCTGTGGCTCCGAGCCGAGGACTACCGGCAGATCGGAAGCATCCTGCTCGAGCTCGGTGGGGATGACGAGAACTGCCTGCGTCTGGACGTCGCCCCCGACATGCGCACGCTGCGCACCGGCTCCTGGTGCCGGGTGACCGTCAACCGAGCCGCCGAGCGCGCCGTCGTCGGCCGCCCTCACCTGGAGCGGGTGACGCGGGTGCGCCTGACAGTGAAGCCCGCCTCTGACTCGGCTCCGAGCCGGCTATGGCTCGGGTACCTGGGCACCCTGCCCACGGCCGACAGCGGCATCGTCTCCATCTCCTTCGACGACGGCTACGACAGCGACTACAAGACGGCACGGGAGATCATGCAGGGGTACGGCATCCCTGCGGCAACCTCCTACGTCATCGCCGACAAGGTCGGACTGCCGGGGCCGCATGAGCGCCGACCAGCTCGCTGAGATGCGAGAGGTTCACGGTTGGGACATCGCCGCCCACGCCTCCACTGATCTCACCACGCTGGACGAGGCGGGGATGCGCAAGGAGTTCGAGACGATCAGGTCCTTCCTCCTCGAGCACGGCTACCCCGAGGGGGCCGCCCACTTCGCCCTGCCCATGGGGCGGTACAACGACCTCGTGCTGCGCACCTCCCAGAGCTACTTCGACTCACTGCGCACCATCGACGTCGCCCCGGAGACCCTCGCGCCGGGGGACCCGTACCGGCTCCGCGTCTTCTACTGCGGCTCCTATACCACCGAGTCTCAGGTCGAGAAGGCCCTGGCTCGGTGTCAGGAGCTACCGCTGCTGGACCCACATGGTCTTCCATCGGGTCGACGAGGATCCCGACGATGCTCCCGAGTCGGTTGCTGCGGCCACCTTCAAGCGTTTCATGAAGCGCGTGGCCGACTCCGGCCTGCCCGTCAGGACGGTTCCGGAGATCATGCGCAGTCAGGTGCCCGCCCCGGCCCCCTGACTGAGACGCCGCCGCATTCCGTCCTGAGCACCCGTTCCCAGTCCTCCCCTCACCATTCCTGATTCCCTTGATACGGATGGATTGACTGCATGAATATCACTGTCATCGGTTGCGGTTACCTTGGAGCCGTCCACGCCTGTGCCATGGCCGAGCTGGGCCACCGCGTCGTCGGTGTCGACGTCGACCGGGGACAGGTCGAGGCCCTCGCCGAAGGACGGGCCCCTTCCATGAACCGGGATTCACCGAGATCCTGCGACGACGAATCGAGGCCGGCGGGCTGACGTTCACGACCGACTTCTCGGCGATCTGCGGGGCGCAGGCCCACTTCGTCGCTGTCGGTACGCCGCAGGGCCCCGGTGGTGCGGCCGACCTGACGCACGTGGAGGCCGCCGTCGAGGCGATGAAGCCGTACCTGGGCAGGTGCGTCGACGGAGCCGAGATCGTCGTGGGCAAGTCGACCGTCCCCGTGGGCACGGCTGCGCGTCTGGCTCCGGCCATCGCCGCTGCAGGAGCCGTCCTGGCCTGGAACCCGGAGTTTCTACGCGAGGGATTCGCCGTCGAGGACACCTTGAACCCCGACCGCATGGTGTACGGCCTCCCGGACGAGCCGGCCGACGCCGAGCGCGCCACGGCTGTGCTGGACGAGCTCTACGCTCCCATCATCGAGTCCGGAACGCCCCGTCTCGTCATGGACTATGCCACCGCCGAGCTGGTCAAGATCAGTGCGAACGCCTTCCTGGCCACGAAGATCTCCTTCATCAACGCCATGGCCAGTGTGTGCGATGCCGCCGGCGGGGACGTCACCGCACTGGCCCGGAGCATTGGGATGGACGCCCGCATCGGCAGTCGTTTCCTGCGGGCGGGGATCGGATTCGGTGGTGGATGCCTGCCTAAGGACATCCGCGCCTTTCGGGCTCGGGCCGACGAGCTCGGCGTCGGTGAGGCGCTGAACTTCCTCGCCGAGGTGGACCAGATCAACGAGGACGCCCGCCACCAGACCCTGGACAAGGCCAGGAGCATGCTTGGCGGCTCAGTGGACCAAGCGCGTGTGGCAGTGCTCGGAACGACCTTCAAGCCCGACAGCGACGACATGCGGTGCTCGCCCGGTCTGGCCATCGCCGCGGAGCTGGCCGATGAGGGCGCTCGGGTGGTCGTCACCGACCCCGCTGCTGCACAGATCCTCGCCGATGACGACGACCTGCCCTACGACGTCGCCGCCGACCTTGAGGAGGCGCTGACCGCGGCCGACCTCGTCCTCCTGGCCACCGAGTGGGACCAGTACACCCGTTGCGACCCCGCCTGGGCGGCCGACCTCGTCGACAGGCGCAACGTCGTCGACGGGCGTAACGCGTTGGATCCCGAGGCCTGGCGGGACGCGGGCTTCGCCTACGCGGCTGTCGGCTCTCGGTAGGCACTGCTGCCTTCATGCCCTTCGACACGGAAAGACTGACACATGTCTTGGTCATTCGGAATGTTCGTCGTGCTCATCTGCTTCTCATCCTCCTGGCCTGCCTCGCGGTCAAGCTGTTGTTCAAGCGCAGGCTGGGGCTCAGAGTGGTGCGGGACCGCAGTGCGGGCGGCAGCCGGACGCTCATCGTGCGCACTCCCGTGACGACGACGGACGAGGCGCAGCGCTCGGCCGATGCCACCGGACTGCCTCGGGCACTCATGGGGATCAGTGGGCACCTCCCGTCATCCTCGTGGCACTCGGTCTGGTGGGGTGGTTGTTCTGGCGCGTGCTGGTCAGCTGGCACCATGTCCTGGATGAGTGGGCCGTGTGGACCTTCGACGTCCTCTTCCTGCTCGTTGCCGCCCAGCTGGTGCTGGCATGCTTCGAGGGACGCGTGGCCGGCGACGAGGACTTCCGGGTCGCCGTGCTCGTCCCGCTCTACAACGAGGATCCCGACGTGGTGGTTCGGATGCTCTCCGCCCTGCTGCACCAGAGCTCCCCGCCGGCCGAGATCCACGTCGTCGACGACGGCTCCACCCAGAGCACCTATCTGGAGCAGCGGGACTGGTTCATCCGTCAGGCCGCGGTCGCCGGCATCTACGCCACCTGGCGGCGGACTGCCAACGAGGGCAAGCGCCATGCCCAGGTTCACGGGTTCAGGAAGATCCGCAACGCCGAGCTGTTCGTGACCGTCGACTCCGACTCCATGCTCGACGCTGAGGCTCTTCGTGAGATCGTCCAGCCCTTCAGCGACCCGCGGGTCATGTCGGTCGCCGGTGTCATCCTGGCGATCAACAACCGGGAGAATCTCCTGGCGCGCGTGACTGACGTGATCTTCGTGGGTCAGCAGCTCGTCGACCGCTCCTCCATGTCGCAGCTCGGATCGGTGATGGTCGACTCCGGTGGGCTGGCCGCCTACCGGTGCCGCATTCTGGCTGAGAACATCGACATCTATATGAATGAAAGTTACCTGGGACGGCACGTGGAGTTCTCCGACGACTCCATGCTGACTCTCTTCGCCCTGCTCAACGGCAGGACCGTCCAGCAGCCCTCGGCCTTCGCCTTTGCGTGGATGCCCGACCGGTGGAGCCACCACTATCGGCAGCAGGTGCGCTGGTTCCGTGGCTCCTTCATCCGTGGGCTCTGGCGCATCCGTTTCCTCCCGGTCCTCTCGTGGGGGTGGTGGCGGCAGGCCACCGGGTGGATGCAGATCTGGGCGGTGACCTCGGGCTTCGTCTACCTGGCGCTCTGGCGTCCGCTTGCCACGGGTGACAGCGTCCCTCTCGCGGTGGTGCTCGTGCCCCTCACGATCGGGCTGGCGCAGAACTCGAGGTATCTCAACGTGTGGCGATCGGACACCACCGACTCCGCGCGGCGCGCCAGCCTGCTCCTGTCGCCGGTGGCGACGCTCTGGTCGGCCGTCATCTTGCGCCCCTTGCGGTTCTGGGGGGTGGTCACCAGCGGCAAGATGGGGTGGAACACCCGCCAGCAGGTCGAGGTCACCTCGCAGTGAGCCACTCGCCTACCTCTGTCTCTCAAGAACCGCGCGGTAGAGTCCGCGAGGCGGTGGGTGCCGTCGTCGGGGCCACGCAGTCGCGCAGCATGTTCCAGGCCATGAACTGGGCGGTGTCGGCCAGGCGCGGGCTGAACAGTCCGGTCAGTCGCAGCGCAGGCGGCAGCACCCAGGCGGGTACCGCGGCGATGCGCGACCGCTTCCCGACGGCGTTGAAGGCCAGGTGCGAAAGCTCGCGCCAGGTGAGCACGTCCGGCCCGCCGACATCCCATGAGCCGGTGTGCCCCTCCTCCATCCGGTCGACGACGTAGGCCGCCAGATCGGCCCCGTGAATCGGATTGATCCGTGCCTCCGGGCGGAACACGGCTACCAGACCGCGCCTGGCCATCGCCAGCACCTCCGTCATGTCGGAGAAGTAGGCCGGCGGATTGATGATCTGAGAGCTGATCGGCGCCGCCGAGAGTGTCTGCGCGAAGGCGGACTTCGCTCGCGTTAGCTGGGCGGGACACCGCTCCCCGCCCAGGGCGTTGATATAGGTGAAGGAGCCGTCGTGCCGCAGTGCCGAGTCCAGGATTGCCAGGTTGGCGAGATTATCGATCTGCCACGGATCGGCCTTCTGCCTCGTGACCCCCAGAGCTGAGACGACGTGCTCGACGTCGGCCGCGAGATCCCGGTGAAACCGGAATCAGTGACGCTGCCGACGGCCCGCTCCTCCACCAGCCCGTCCAGGGACGGCGAGCTCCCATGGGGCCCTTCCTGCAGACGCGCGCCCGGGTCCCGTACCACGGCTCGTACCAGGTGCCTCCGGCTGTGAAGCTCGGCAACGACATGCCGGCCGAGGTACCCGGTCGCCCCGGCAACAAGAACGCTCGTCATCCTGCAGTCCTCCTGGACCTCTGTGTCACTGTGAACGGTGCGGCCCGGCCGTCTCTCGCCTCGCGGATTGCCGGCGGGTCGTCCTCGCGCCTCAGGCTACCCACGTGGGTGGTGAGTGTAGGAGGCGGGTTGCAATCAGTCCGGCCACTGCCCCTTGCCGGGCGGCAGGCCGACGGCGGCCAGCAGGCCCGGAAAGCGCTGCTCGATGACGTCGTCGCGCCGGGTGATGCGCCGGTGCTTGCCCTCGCGCTCGGTATGCATGAGCCCGGACTCGCGCAGCACCCGGAAGTGGTGAGACATCGTGGACTTGACGACGTCGTAGCTCAGGTCTCCGCAGTGCAGGGGCCGTCGGCGGCTATCCGGCGCAGGACGTCGCGGCGGATGGGGTCTGACAGGGCGCCCAGGATCGCGTCCAGGGAGATGTCGCCCGCCTCGGGGTGGAAGAGCTCCCTGTCCTTCACGCTCCGTCCCTGCCTCTCTGTCCCGCCCCCGTCCCGGTGTCGCGCGGACGGGGTTGACAGGGGTAGCGTCTCCTATGATTCTTAGTACGTCAAACATCGAACTAAGGAGGTTGGAGATGGTTGAGGCAACCGAGATGTCAGGTGGCGCGTCACGTGTGCCCGAAGGCGGTGGGGCGGCGCCACCGGTGGGTGCCCATGTCTCGACCATGGGCTGGCTGTCCTTCTTCACCATGTTCGTCATCGGGACCGACACCTTCCTCGTCGCACCCCTGCTGCCCCTGCTGCAGCGCGAGCTCGCCGTTCCACTGTCCCGGGCCGGCTGGCTGGTCTCCGCCTACGCCCTGGGGTACGCACTCTTCGCCCTCGTGGCGGGTCCTGTCTCGGACCGCCACGACCGACGCCGGGTCATCCTCTCCGGCCTGGCGGCCTTCGCCGTCTTCACCTGTGCCTGCGGCCTGGCCTGGAGCTTCGGAGCATGGTGGCCGCCCGGTTCCTGGCCGGCGTGAGCGCCGCCTTCGTCAGCTCCCAGATCTGGGCCTCCATCCCGATGACGGTGCCCCGCACCTCCATCATCAAGGTCATGGGCTACGCGACCGCGGGACTGGCGGTGGCGCAGGTCGCCGGTGTGCCGATCGGCTCCTACCTGTCGGTCCGGGGTTGGCAGCTGCCGTTCTTCGTGGTCGCGGCGGTCAGCGTCGTCCTGTGGGGACTCCTCTGCGCCGCGTTCCCCACGTGCGCCCGGTGGGGGAGCCGGTCGACGTCGTCGGCTCCTACCGGAGGGTCCTCGGATCGCGGGTGCTGCGGTGGTCGCTTCTCGCCTACCTCGCCTTCCAGACGGGCAACTACGCCTCGTTCTCCTTCATCGGCTCCTGGCTGGCCAAGGACTTCGGCGCCTCGCAGACCATCATCGGGAAGGCCATGATGATGATCGGTCTGGGAACTGCGCTCGGTTCGCTGCTCGGATCCCGGCTCGTTGCGAGAATCGGCGAGCGACGGTCGCTGTGGGCCGGGCATCCTCGTCCAGGGCGCGTTCTACCTTCTGGCCGCTGCGATGCCGCTCATTGCGCACACCATGTGGGGTGCCGTCATCGCCTTCGCCGCGGCCCTGGTGGTGGCCGGCTTCCTCCTGCCCGTCCTGATGGGGCAGCTGCAGGCCCATGCCGGCCAGGCCCGCGGAACCGTCTCCTCACTGTCCAACACCGCGATGTACCTGGGCGCCACGATCGCCGGCGCCGTCGGTGGAGACCTTCTCGTCCGGCTCCCCGGCTTCTGGGGCCCCAGCCTCATGACTGCTTTCGCATTCCTCCTGGCTGTCGCTCTGTACAGGATCGCCGGCGCCCTGGCTTCCGAGTGACTCGGGCGCCTATGGTCGTGTGCGAAGGGCGGCAACAAGTCCGATCCCGGGCGTCGGAGGGTGCCCAGGCGGGTGGCCGACCAAGGACAGGTCGACACAGATCGATCAGAGACGAACAGGGAGAAGCATGTCTCAGCTGACCGTAGCCGTACTCGGCACCGGAATCATGGGCTCGGCGATGGCTCGCAACATCGCCGGCGCCGGCCACGCCGTGCGCGCTGGAACCGCACGATCTCGCGTGCTCAGCCCCTGGCCGACGATGGCATCGAGATCGCTCCCACCGCCACCGCCGCCGTCGAGGGGGCCGACGTGGTCATCACCATGCTCTTCGACGGCGCCGCCGTTGCCGAGGTCATGCGCGAGACCGCCCCCGCCATGCGCCCCGGCGCCGCCTGGCTGCAGATGACCACCGTCGGCCCTGATGATGTGGCCGTCCTGGCCGCCATCGCGGAGTCCGCCGGGGTCCTCTTCTACGACTCGCCCGTCTCCGGGACCCGCCAGCCCGCCGAGTCCGGCACCCTTGTCATCATGACCGCCGGCCCCACCTCCGGCCGCGAGGCTGGTCACTCCGGTCCTGGACGCCGTCGGGTCGCGCACTGTGTGGGACCGGCGAGGACGGTGCCTCCGCAGCCTCGACCCGCCTCAAGTTGGTCGTCAACTCCTGGGTCATCGCCGTGTCCAATGCCGCCGGCGAGATTGTCACCCTGGCGAAGGCGATCGGTGTGCCCCCGGCCCAGTTCTTCGAGGTGCTCGACGGCGGTGGCCTGGACCTGCCCTTCCTGCGCATCAAGGCCGACCTCGTTGAACGGGGCGCCCTGAGTCCGCCAACTTCGCCGTCGACACCTCTGGCAAGACGCCCACCTCATCCTCGAGCTCGCCCGCGAAGCCGGCTTGAGGCTCGATGGCATGGAGGCCTTCTCCGCCCGGCTCGACCGTGTCGCCGATGCCGGCCACGCCCACGAGGACATGGCCGCCTCCTACCTGGCCGGGTTCTCGACTCGACCAAAACCTCGTAAGGGACGCGGCCCCGGGTCAGAGGGGCCAATGTTGGTGGGTGAGGGGGGATGGCCGTGACCGGGGTGCTGGCCGGATGTCGCAGCCTGACGGCGACATGGGAGCACGCCATCGACCTGACCGCCTCTGACCTGCGGTGCCTGGGGGTGGAGTCGGGGCCGGGCCCCGCCCTCGGTAGTCATCCATCCGCCGGGTCCTGCAGGACCTGGACTCCGCACATGACGTTTTGGTCGTTGTGGAGTCAAAGAGAGTGGGTGGGTGTGTCCGCGCCCCGGTCCCAGCGTCGGCGAGCAGCCGCAATGCTCTCGCGATTGTCCGTTGCCCAGTCGACGAGCTGACGAAGAACGACCGTGAGGGACTCTCCGGTTCCAGTCAACGCGTACTCGACCTGCGGTGGGGAGGTGTCCAGGACCGTCCGGCTGATGAGTCCGTCCCGCTGGAGTCGACGCAGGGTGACTGTGAGCATGCGTTGGGAGATTCCCTCGACTGAGCGCAGCAGCTGCCCGAACCTGCGACGGCCGTGCAGGCGCAGCTGAATGATGACGAGGACCGACCAGGTGTCCCCGATCCGGTCGAGGACATCGCGCAGGCCGCAGACGGTGCTGTCGGGCTCGCAGTCGCCTTCCTGTGAGGAGGTCTCATTGACGGTTACTCTCGTGTGCCTATCGGCCATGAAGATGCCTTCTTGTCGCGTTCATCGGTTCGCCATACTGTCGACCCGGGTAGTTACTAATAGTAACCAAGGAGGAGTCGAGCAACATGCCCGACAAGGCGAGTGAAGTGATTGGCATCATCGGGTCCGGTCCTATTGGACAGGGGCTGGCGACATTGTGGGCGCAGGCCGGCTACATGGTTCAGCTCGGTGCGAGGTCTCCGGAGTCGGCGAGGCGCGTGAGTGTTCCCCCGAGTGTTCGCGTTGTCAGCTTTGAGGAGGCTGCTCGTCACAAGGTGGCGGTCCTGGCGGTCAAGCACAGTGTTGCGGAGGACGTGGTAGGTCCTCTCGCGCCGCTCCTCAAGGGGGCGATGGTCGTCGACGTGATGAACGCGGCTGGTATACGGGAGGGGCAGATCGTCTCCACGCTGCCGGAGGGGCGCACTGAAGGGCAGTGGATGGCCGATATGCTGCCGGACTCAGTGGTTGTCCGCGCCTTCTCCCATATTCAGGAGGAGCTGCTCGTGTCGCGAGCAGGCAAGAATCCCGGAGTCTGGGCGGTCGGATATGCCACCGATGCGCTTGAGGAACGACCGCGAATTGAAGGCCTCCTTGAGGTTACCGGATATGTGCCCGTATTTGTTGGGACGCTCGCAGAATCATCATTGCTCGATCCTGGCGGGTCAGTATTCCCCCACCTGTTCACGGCTGGTGATCTCCAACGTCTTGCTGCCGTGCATCGACTGCCTCGGATGTTGGAGCGATTCAACGCGGGTGACATGAGTGAGGTGCTCCATGACAAGGTTCAGTGGAGCTTCCCCTACGGTCCCACGCTCGGGGTGCAGGAGACCTTCATCGGGAAGGAGGCGGTTGTGGATCATCTGAGGAGAGTGCGCGACTCCGGTGTACGCATCTCCGATATACGCACCGAGCTCGAGACCCCGCACGGTGCCGTGGTGCACGCCGAGGGAGTGTTCCCGACCGCTCAAGGGCCCATCGCCAGCGAGATCGTCAGCGTCGTCACCATGAAGGACGGGCTCATCGGCAATGTTCACGAGTACTGGGACACCGCGGCGATCAAGGGGTGAGTCCCAGGATCGGGGCAGGTGCGGCTGAACGGATCAGTGCCTGCCCCGAGCTGCGAAGCCTGCTCTGTACTGACGAGAATAGACGATTAACAATCGTTTTCGGACACAGTGCTAGTCTCGCCCGGAATCATCCCGACATCGAGAGATCTCACCATGTCCACAACAACCTCAAGCGGCTCCGCTGCGGCGAAACCGTCCAGTGCCGGCTCCGGCCCGGTCAAGGAGCTGACGATCCGCGGCGTCCTCATCGGCGGCGTCATCACGCTCGTCTTCACTGCGGCGAATGTCTACCTCGGCCTCAAGGTGGGGCTGACCTTCGCCACCTCGATCCCGGCCGCCGTCATCTCCATGGCGATCCTGCGTCGCTTCTCCGATCACACGATCCAGGAGAACAACATCGTCCAGACGATCGCCTCGGCGGCTGGAACGCTGTCCGCCATCATCTTCGTGCTGCCCGGACTCATCATCGTGGGGTGGTGGACCGGCTTCCCCTACCTCCAGACGGTCCTCGTCATCATCCTGGGCGGCATCCTCGGCGTCACCTACTCGATCCCGTTGCGGCGTGCGCTCGTGACCAACTCCGATCTGCCCTACCCCGAGGGCGTGGCCGGTGCCGAGGTCCTCCGCGTGGGCGACACCAGCGAGGGCGCCGAGGAGTCTCGCCGTGGACTGGGCATCATCGTGCGTGGCTCCATCGCCTCAGCCGCCCTCTACTTCCTCAACACGCTCAAGGCCATCAGCGTCGACATCTCCGGGGTCTTCCGGGTCGGTGCCGGGGCCACCATGATGGGCACCTCCTTGTCCCTGGCCCTGGCCGGCGTGGGGCACCTGGTCGGCATCGGCGTCGGCATCGCCATGATCGTCGGCCTGCTCATCTCCTACGGCGTGCTGCTTCCGGTGCGCACCTGGGGCGGCGCCGCAGGCGCCCCGGACCTGGCGGACTTCGTGAGCACCACCTTCGCCAGCGAGGTGCGGATCGTCGGTGCCGGCGCCATCGCCATCGCCGCCATCTGGACCTTCCTGAAGATCCTCGGCCCCATCGTCTCCGGCATCCGCGAGTCCCTGGCCTCCAGCGCCAAGCGCGACGCCGGTGAGGAGATCCCCCTGACCGAGCGCGACCTGTCGATGAAGACGGTCATCGGCGTCACCGTCGGCTCCATGCTCCCCATCGGTGTGCTCCTGTGGCTGTTCCTGCACGGGACCTCCGTGGCCCACCACGCCGCGGGCCTCATCATCGCCTCCATCCTCTTCATCCTGCTGACTGGCCTGGTCGTCGCCTCGGTGTGCGGCTACATGGCCGGCCTCATCGGCTCCTCCAACTCGCCGATCTCCGGCGTCGGCATCCTCGTGGCCGTCTCCGCGGCGGCACTCGTGCGCACCATCGCCAGCGCCTCCTCGCCCGACGACGTGCGCACCCTGGTGGCCTACACCCTGTTCGTCACCGCCGTCGTCTTCGGCGTGGCCACCATCTCCAACGACAACCTCCAGGACCTCAAGACCGGCCAGCTCGTCGACTCCACCCCGTGGAAGCAGCAGGTTGCCCTCGTCATCGGCGTCGTCTTCGGCGCCATCGTCATCCCGCCGGTGCTCAGCCTCATGCAGAGGGCCTTCGGCTTCGCCGGCGCCCCCGGCGCCAGTGCCGACGCCCTGGCCGCGCCCCAGGCGAACCTCATCAAGCACCTGGTGCAGGGCGTCCTCGGCGGCGACCTCAGCTGGAGCCTGCTGGGACTGGGTGCCCTCATCGGCGCCGTCATCATCGCCATCGACGAGATCCTGCGCCGCAACAGCGCGTACTCCCTGCCGCCGCTCGCCGTCGGCATGGGCATGTACCTGCCCACCGCCGTCACCGTCATGATCCCGGTCGGTGCGGCCCTGGGCCACCTCTACGACCGCTGGGCCCAGCGCACCGCCAATCCCGAGCTGGCCAAGCGCATGGGCACGCTCATGGCCACAGGCCTCATCGTCGGTGAGAGCCTCGCCGGCGTCGTCTACGCCGGCATCGTCGTGGCCTTCGGCGGCAAGGAGGACCCGCTGGCCATCATGCCCGAGGGCTTCGCCGGCATCGCCCCCTGGGTGGGCGTGGTGCTGTTCGTCGCCACCCTGTGGTACCTCTACCGCGGGTGCCCGCCAGGAGAGTACTCGCGACTGAGGCCACCGGATCCCTTCAGGATCGACGTCAATCTTTCTCCCGACCGTCCTCGCGGCCGCCGTCCCTGCACTAGGCTGGGCGGAGGCCGCGAGGACGCGTAGTACCAGGAGGACCTCATGACTTCGGCAGCACCAGCAGGATCAGTGGCATGCGGGATCGACATCGGCGGGTCAGGCGTCAAGAGCGCCCTGGTCGACCTGACCGCGGGCACGTTCATCGGTGAGCGCGTCCGTATCGACACCCCCGAGGAGGCCACGCCTGAGGCGGTCGCGGGGGTGTGCCGCGAGCTCCTCAAGCAGCTCGAGGTGGGCGACGACGTCCCGGTCGGCGTGGCTCTGCCCGCTCCGATCGTTCACGGCACCGTCCCGTTCATGGCCAACCTCGACAAGTCCTGGACGGGCGTCAACCTCACCGAGCTCATGCGCGAGCACCTGGGCCGGCCGGTCACCGGGCTCAACGACGCCGACGCCGCCGGGCTGGCTGAGGTCGCCTTCGGCGCCGCCAAGGACGTCCCCGGAACCATCATTGTCACCACTCTTGGCACCGGGATCGGCTCAGCCGTCATCGTCGACGGAACGCTGGTCCCCAACACCGAGCTCGGGCACCTGGAGATCGACGGGTACGACGCCGAGACCCGGGCCTCCGCCGGCCAGCGCACCGCTCAGGACCTGTCCTGGAAGAAGTGGGCCAAGCGTCTCCAGCGCTACTACGCCCACGTGGAGATGCTCTTCTCCCCGGACCTGTTCGTCGTGGGCGGGGGAGTCTCCCGCAAGCACGAGAAGTACCTGCCGCTGCTCGACCTCAAGACCCCGATCGTTCCGGCTCAGCTGCTCAACACGGCCGGAATCGTGGGGGCCGCCTACCAGGCCTCCCGAACGCGCACTTCCTGACGAGGCACGGCGCTGGCGCGGGTCGGCGCCGAGCGGCGGTCCACCTCATCCGGGACTGTCCATCTGGGCAGGGGGCGCTGTGCTGCAGGTGGGGGTGGTCGGTCCCGCGGAGTCGTGACACTGGAGGCATGGGTAAAGCAGAGAAGTTCAGTCCTGTCCGTTTCCGATGCAGTCACTCCTGAGAGCCCCGAAGTGGTAGGGACCGGCGGTGTCCGGTCCGACCGTCGTCGTTCGGTGGTGTGGCGGGTGTTGGCGGTGCCTGTGGCGGCGGCGATTGCGTTGGGGGCTGCCGGGGGTACGGCCTCGGCGGCGCCGTCGAAGGGGGAGGCTGAGAGCCTGAAGTCCCGGGCGCAGGGGCTGGTGGAGGCCGGTTACCCGGCGGCGCTGGCGGCGGTGACCGACAGCAAGGGCGAGTCGGCGGGGGTGGCCGTGGGCAAGGGCAACCTGGAGACGGGTCAGGCTCCGCCGATGGACGGTGAGGTGAGGATCGGGTCGAACACGAAGACCTTTGTGGCCGTGGTGGTCATGCAGCTGGTTCAGGAGGGCAAGGTGGGGCTTGATGAGCCGATCGAGACCTACCTGCCCGGCCTCATCAAGGGCGAGGGTATTGACGGATCGAAGATCACGGTGCGCCAGCTCCTGCAGCACACCAGCGGCCTGCCTGAGTACACCGACACCACTCCCGGTAGCGAGCGATATCTTCCAGATCAAGGATCACTACGCGCAGCCGCGGGACCTGCTGGACACGGCTCTGGGCAAGCCGGCGCAGTTTGAGCCAGGGGACGCAGTGGAAGTACACCAATACGAACTATGTGGTGCTGGGGATGCTTGTTGAGCGGGTGTCTCAGCGGCCGGTGGGTGAGCAGATCGATGAGCGCATCGTCAAGAAGCTGGGTCTGTCCCACACCTACTTCCCGGCCCCGGGAGACAAGATCATCAAGGTCACCCACCCTCAGGGGTACCACCTCAGTGCTGAGGGCAAGCTGGAGGATATTACCGAGATGGATCCGGCTTGGGCGTGGGCGGCTGGTGCGATGGTCTCGACCCCCAGTGAGCTCAACACCTTCTTCCAGGCCGTCTTCGACGGCAGGCTGCTGACCCAGTCCAGCATCGACGAGATGAAGAACGGAGCGGTAGACGCCAGCTCGCACCTTGGACCGGGGACGGTGTACGGGCTGGGCCTCATCGGTAGTTCGTTGTCCTGCGGGGGCACCTCCTGGGGCCACGGCGGGACGATCCACGGGTACCAGACCGACAACGCCGTCGGCCCTGACGGCACCGCCGTCACCGTCGCCGTGACAGCCCTGCCCACAGCCATCGCCGACCAGAACAACCCGGAGAGCTCCGCCAAGGAGAAGTACCAGCGGAACAAGGACGCCGTCGACGCCACCTTGTGCCACAAGTGATGGGCTCGGAGACGGACTCGGGCACCTCGCGGCTGCGTGTGTGCTTGACTCGGAGCGTGCCCAGCCACGTGCCTGATTCCGTCGTCCGGGTGCAGTCGCCACCGAGGCTCCCACGAGCCGCGGTGGCGCCGTGTTTGTTGGCCATTTCTCGATCGGGGCTGTGTCGAGTGAAGGCGTTCCAAGTTGGACTGTCCATATGGACAGTGGGTGCTGTGCTGTGGGAGGAGGTGACTGGTTGGTGAATTGTCAACACTGGGGTCATGAGCAACACACGTAGCAGTAGCAGAGCAGTTCCGATGTCAGCCCTCGATCCGTGAGACCCTGCCGCCAGGCTGCCGTCGTCCCGCCCGGCCATCGTCGTGGGTCGGTGGTGTGGCGGGTGTTGGCGGTGCCTGTGGCGGCGGCGATCGCGTTGGGTGCTGCTCGGGTGGTACGGCCTCGGGCGGCGCCGTCGAAGGGGAGGCTGAGAGTCTGAAGTCCCGGGCGCAGGGGCTGGTGGGGCCGGTTACCCGGCGGCTCTGGCGGCGGTGAGCGACAGCAAGGGTGAGTCGGCGGGGGTGGCCGTGGGCAAGGGCAGCCTGGAGACGGGTCAGGCCCCGCCGATGGACGGCGAGGTGAGGAGTTGGCTCGAACGTCGAAGACCTTTCGTGGCTGTGGTGGTCATGCAGCTGGTTCAGGAGGGCAAGGTCGGGGCTTGATGAGCCGATCGAGACCTACCTGCCCGGCCTCATCAGGGGCGAGGGGCATCGACGGATCAAAGATCACGGTGCGTCAGCTCCTCCAGCACACCAGCGGCCTGCCCTGAGTACACGACACCTACCTCTCGGTAGCAGAGATGTCTTTCCAGATACCGACACCACTATGTCACCCCGAGGGACCTGCTGGATACTGCGCTGGGCAAGCCGGCGGCCTTCGAGCCCGGCACTCAGTGGAAGTACACCAACACGAACTACATCGTGCTGGGGATGCTCATTGAGCGGGTGTCCCAGCGGCCGGTGGGTGAGCAGATCGATGAGCGCATCGTCAAGAAGCTGGGACTGTCCCACACCTACTTCCCGGCCCCGGGGGAGGAGAAGATTCGTGGTACTCACCCTCAGGGCTACCACCTCAGTGCTGGGGGCAAGCTGGAGGATATTACCGAGATGGATCCGGCTTGGGCGTGGGCGGCTGGGGCGATGGTCTCGACCCCCAGCGAGCTCAACACCTTCTTCCAGGCCGTCCTCGACGGCAGGCTGCTGACCCAGGCCAGCATCGACGAGATGAAGAACGGGCGTCGATGCCAGCTCGACCTGGATCCGGGGACGGTGTACGGGCTGGGCCTCATCGGTACCTCGCTGAGCTGCGGAGGTACTGCCTGGGGCCATGGCGGTGACATCGCTGGGCTATCACACGAGAGGTGGAGTCGGCCCTGACGGCACCGCCGTCACCGTCGCCGTTACTGCATGGCCCTCGGCGATCGCGGACCAGAGCAACCTGGAGAGCTCCACCAAGGAGAAGGCCGGAAAGGTCGATGAGGCAGTCGACGCCACCCTGTGCCACAAGTGATGAGTTCGGAGACGGACTCGGGCACCTCAGCGGCTGCGTATGTGCTTGACTCGGGGCGTGCCCAGCCGTGCCCGATTCCGCCGTCCCAGGTGCAGAGACCACCGCGTCTGCCCCGGACCGCGGTGGCGTTTCTGCCTGCTCAGCGTGCTGTCCCTATATCGGCATGGTGCTGGTCGATCCCGAGCACGTCATCAGACTATGGAGAAATCAGTCTCGATTCCCCGGGCGATTCTCGTCATCGTTCTGGCTATCATCCTCCAGGTGGTGGCTGTGACGGTGACGGAGCGCTTTCCCGTACCGGGTGCTCGGGGTCGTGGCTACCGCCGATCTCATCATCCCTCATCGCCAGCGATCGATCGGGACTCGGATCCACCGCGGTCATGGTCGTCATCTGGTACCTCGTGCGTCACCGCGTCCCGGGCTGGCAGATCGCGCTGTTTCGCCAACGTCATCGTCTTTGAATCTGGTCTTCCTCATCGGGCGAGGTGTACTCCGGTCGAGCGCGGGGATGGCTGCCGTCATCGATCATCCTGCTCGGCTCACCTGCTGCAGCGCTACCTGCTACCCGGTGGCGGTGGCGGAGTACATGCTGGGGCGCGAGCGACTCCACCAGGCGCTGCGAGACAAGGCCGAGCTCCTCGAACGGGAGAAGCGGCTGCTCGAGCGCGAGGAGCGCGAGCGGGCCGCGCGCGAGCTGCGGGCCAGCCGCAATGCCCTGGCCCGCGATCTCCACGACATCGCCGGCCACCACCTCTCCGGCGTCATCGTCAGCGCCCAGGCGGCCGCGGCTCTGCGGCACAAGGACCCGGAGCGTTCCGACCAGATGCTCCAGACGGTGCAGGACAGTGCCCGAACCGCTCTGGCCGATCTGCGTCAGGTCGTCGGTCTCCTGCGCAGCGAGGACAGGAGTGACTCTCAGCGTGAAGGGCAGGCGACGGATGGTCAACAGAGCGAATCGATGTCGTCGAGCACCGAGGCGACAGCCGAGCCGGCAGCCGTGACGGATTCCCGGATGGCAAGGGAGCCGGTGCTCCTGCCCTCGCTGGAGGCAGTGCCTCGCCTCGTTGAGGAGTCTCGCCGTCGTCAACAGCGGGTCGGGTACGCAGTCAACGGCCGGCCTCGTCCCCTGAGCCCGCTGGCTGACACCGCCGCCTACCGCATGGTTCAGGAGTCGCTCGCCAACTGCGCGCGGCACGCGCCAGGAGCCCCTTGCCAGGTACGGGTCACCTATCAGCAGGGGTGCGTGGAGATCGTGGTGAGCAACCGACGTCCGCCGAATGCGGAGGCACGTCAGGCAGGTGCAGGTAGCAAGGACGGTGGCTACGGTCTGTCCGGCATGGCTGAGCGCGCTGCCCTGGTGGGTGCTGAGCTGGTCACCGGACCCCGACCCCGACGGCGGCTGGTGCAACCGCCTTGTCATCCCCGTTCCGCCGGACGGCGCCGACGGGTCCCGTCCCGAGGAGGAAGCGGCATCTCCATGATTCGACTCGTCATCGCTGACGATCAGGCCGTGGTCCGCGCCGGCTTGAGCGTCATCCTCGGAGCGGAGGAGGACATTGAGGTCGTGGGTGAGGCGGCAGACGGTGCCGAGGCGATAGCGCTGGCTCGTGAACTGCGCCCCGACGTCGTGTGCATGGACATCCGCATGCCCGGGACCGACGGTATCGCGGCAACGCGGGCGATCGTCTCCGACCCCGATCTGGACGTGGACGTGCTCATTTTGACCACCTTCGATGTCGACGACGACGTCCTGGCCTCCCTCGAGGCCGGTGCCGCGGGGTTCCTCCTCAAGGGAGCCGATGAGGACACTCTCCTGGGGGCGGTCCGCTCCGTCGCAGCAGGGGAAGGAACCTTGGACCAGCGCGTCACCCGCACGGATCCTGCGTGAGCTCTCCAGGCGAGGCTCCCGAGGCGCGCTCGCCGGACATGACGTCGGGTCTCAGCATCAGTACGCCGACAGAGCTGCGGATGCTGGCCGTGTATCCGGGCATGCGTCGTTCGCCGGAGCCGCTTCCGTGGACGTCGCCTTGACCTCTCGGGAGCTGGAAGTGCTCAGACTGTTGGCCCAGGGCATGTCCAACGGTGAGATGGCAGCACACCTATATGTGGAGCCGACGACAATCAAGTACCACCTGACGGGACTCATGCAGAAAACCGGGTCTCGAGACCGCCTGCAAACGGTGCTCTGGGGGATTCGCGCTGGCCTGGTACAGCCCTGAGAAGCCGTGATGGGGGACGTACGACAGGAGACACCGGCGTAGGGAAGAGCGCGCCTGTCCTTCAGCGACCACGAGTGTGATGCAGGTCGCAGAAAAGTCGTTTGACAGGAGGCAGTCAGGTCTGGCTATAGTACTCCTCGCTGCCGACGCGACCTTACGGTTCGACGGCGGCACCGGACGGCGGAAGCGTCGAGACCGGCAAGGGTAATCCTGCCGGTGCGGTGAAAGCAGAATAGTTCAGAGATCAGGGTCACGCGATCCGAATTTGATTCCCGAACGACAACCTGCTTATGCTAGTCCGGTCGCCTTCGAGAGGCAAGCAAGGAATCCTTCCTGGTCTCAAATCTCGGTGGGTGTGTTGTTTGAGAACTCGATAGTGTGTCATGTTTTTTTATGCCATGGGTCCTGGGGGCTGCGCGTGTTTTTGTTGTGGTTTTTTTGGGGCTTGTTTTGTTTTGGTTTGCCTGGCTCCTGTTGTTTGGGGGTTGGGTGGGGCCATGGTCTGGTTTTCTGGGCTGTTTTTCTGACTGTTGCTCTGGCTGGGCTTCTGTGCTTGTTGTGTGGGGTTGGTTGGGGTTTTTGTTGGTTTTGTTTGGAGAGTTTGATCCTGGCTCAGGACGAACGCTGGCGGCGTGCTTAACACATGCAAGTCGAACGGTGAAGGGGCCTGCTTTTGTGGGTCCTGGATGAGTGGCGAACGGGTGAGTAACACGTGAGTAACCTGCCCCTTCTTCTGGATAACCGCATGAAAGTGTGGCTAATGCAGGGATATTCTGGGTCTGTCGCATGGTGGGCCTGGGAAAGATTGCGCTTTTTGGGTGTTTTTGGTGGGGATGGGCTCGCGGCCTATCAGCTTGTTGGTGGGGTGATGGCCTACCAAGGCGGTGACAGGGTAGCCGGCCTGAGAGGGTGGACGGTCACACTGGGACTGAGACACGGCCCAGACTCCTACAGGGAGGCAGCAGTGGGGAATATTGCACAATGGGCGCAAGCCTGATGCAGCGACGCCGCGTGAGGGATGGAGGCCTTCGGGTTGTAGAACCTCTTTCGCCAGTGAAGCAGGCCTGCTCCTTGTGGGTGGGTTGACGGTAGCTGGATAGAAGCGCCGGCTAACTACGTGCCAGCAGCCGCGGTAATACGTAGGGCGCGAGCGTTGTCCGGGAATTATTGGGCGTAAAGAGCTCGTAGGCGGCTGGTCGCGTCTGTCGTGAAATCCTCTGGCTTAACTGGGGGCTTGCGGTGGGTACGGGCCGGCGAGGTGCGGTAGGGGAGGCTGGAACTCCTGGTGTAGCGGTGGAATGCGCAGATATCAGGAAGAACACCGGTGGCGAAGGCGGGTCTCTGGGCCGTTACTGACGCTGAGGAGCGAAAGCGTGGGGAGCGAACAGGATTAGATACCCTGGTAGTCCACGCCGTAAACGTTGGGCACTAGGTGTGGGGGGCCTTTTCCGGGTCTTCCGCGCCGTAGCTAACGCATTAAGTGCCCCGCCTGGGGAGTACGGCCGCAAGGCTAAAACTCAAAAGGAATTGACGGGGGCCCGCACAAGCGGCGGAGCATGCGGATTAATTCGATGCAACGCGAAGAACCTTACCAAGGCTTGACATGTGCCGGTCGGCTCCGGAGACAGGGTTTCCTCCCTTTGTGGGGGCTGGTTCACAGGTGGTGCATGGTTGTCGTCAGCTCGTGTCGTGAGATGTTGGGTTAAGTCCCGCAACGAGCGCAACCCTTGTCTCGTGTTGCCAGCACGTTGTGGTGGGGACTCGCGGGAGACTGCCGGGGTCAACTCGGAGGAAGGTGGGGATGACGTCAAATCATCATGCCCCTTATGTCTTGGGCTTCACGCATGCTACAATGGCCGGTACAGAGGGGCTGCGATACCGTGAGGTGGAGCGAGATCCCTTAAAGCCGGTCTCAGTTCGGATCGGTGTCTGCAACTCGACACCGTGAAGTTGGAGTCGCTAGTAATCGCAGATCAGCAACGCTGCGGTGAATACGTTCTCGGGCCTTGTACACACCGCCCGTCACGTCATGAAAGTCGGCAACACCCGAAGCCCGTGGCCCTACGGGGGAGCGGTCGAAGGTGGGGGCTGGTGATTGGGACGAAGTCGTAACAAGGTAGCCGTACCGGAAGGTGCGGCTGGATCTACCTCCTTTCTAAGGATGAGGTTTGTGTGGGGGGTGGCTTCCTGGTCGTTTGTCTTGTCTGGGCCGTGTGGGTCTGGGCCGGCCTGGAGGGCTGCTCTCGCAGGCAGGCTGCTGGCTGCTCTGGTTTCCTGCCTGTGTGTGGGGGCTGGGGTGGTTGTGGTGCTGGTGCTGGTATAGGAGACACGCCCTGCTCTGGTGGGCTGCTGCGGCTGTTGTGGTCGTGGTGGTCGGTTGTGGTGGGTGCCCCTGCGTGTGTGTGGGGTGGCATGCTGTCGGGGTTCTGGGGCAGTGCGCCCTGGTTGCCTGGCCCGTGCTTCTGCTGCCTGTTGGTGGGGTGGTGGGGTGTGGGTGTGGGTGGGTTGGTTGTGAACTGTATAGTGGACGCGAGCATCTTACTGTAAGATTTCTGCGACATATGTGTGACATTTGTTTTGTTTTGTCGTGTGTTGTGTTGTTTGTTTTTTTGAGCGTTCGGTGGATGCCTTGGCATCAGGGGCCGATGAAGGACGTGGTGGCCTGCGATATTCCTCGGGGAGCCGGCTGGCGGGCTGTGATCCGAGGGTTTCCGAATGGGGGGACCCGGCACGAGTTATGTCGTGTCACCTGCATCTGAATTGTATAGGGTGTGGGGGGTGACGCGGGGAAGTGAAACATCTCAGTACCCGTAGGAGAAGATATTCCGTGAGTAGTGGCGAGCGAAAGCGGATGATGGTTAAACCGTGTGCGTGTGATACTCGGCAGGGGTTGCGTGTGCGGGGTTGTGGGGCTGTCCTGTTGGTCTTCTGCCGGAGACCGGGCGCGTGTGCTGGCTGGTAGCTGAATCGTCTGGGAAGGCGTGGCGTAGTGGGTGATACCCCCGTAGGCGGAACTGGTTGGTGCGTGTCTGGGGTGGTGCCCGAGTAGCACGGGGCTCGTGGAATCCTGTGTGAATCTGCCAAGACCACTTGGCTGCCTGAATACCTCCTGATGACCGATAGTGGATAGTACCGTGAGGGAATGGTGAAAAGTACCCCGGGAGGGGAGTGAAATAGTACCTGAAACCGGGCGCTTGCAAGCCGTCAGAGCCTTCGCATGTTGTGTGTGGGGGTGGTGGCGTGCCTTTTGAAGAATGAGCCTGCGAGTCAGTGGCGTGTCGCGAGGTTAACCCGTGTGGGGTAGCCGTAGCGAGAGCGAGTCCGAACAGGGCGAGTGTAGTGGCGCGTTCTGGACCCGAAGCGGGGTGATCTACCCATGGCCAGGTTGAAGCACGTGTAGAGCGTGTGGAGGACCGAACCCACCTAGGGTTGAAAAACTGGGGGATGAGCTGTGGGTAGGGGTGAAAAGGCCAATCAAACTCCGTGATAGCTGGTTCTCCCGAAATGCATTTAGGTGCAGCGTCGCGTGTTGCCCGGCGGAGGTAGAGCTACTGGGTGGCTGATGGGCCCCACAGGGTTACTGACGTCAACCAAACTCCGAATGCCGTGCGGGTTGTAGCGTGGCAGTGAGACTGCGGGGATAAGCTCCGTGGTCGAGAGAAACAGCCCAGATCGCCGGCTAAGGCCCCTAAGCGTGTGCTAAGTGGGAAAAGGATGTGCGGTCGCGCAGACAACCAGGAGGTTGGCTTAGAAGCAGCCATCCTTGAAAGAGTGCGTAATAGCTCACTGGTCAAGTGATCGTGCGCCGACAATGTAGCGGGGCTCAAGCACACCGCCGAAGCCGCGGACCCATAGCGTTTGTTCCTTTCGTCGTCGCACGTTGCTGCGTGTGGTGGCAGGGGGCTGTGGGTGGTGAGGGGCGTCCTGCACCGGGGGAAGCCTGTGGGTGACTGCTGGTGGACGGTGCGGGAGTGAGAATGCAGGCATGAGTAGCGATACTAGGGTGAGAAGCCCTAGCGCCGAATGACCAAGGGTTCCAGGGCCAGGCTAGTCCGCCCTGGGTGAGTCGGGACCCTAAAGGCGAGGCCGACAGGCGTAGTCGATGGATGACGGGTTGATATTCCCGTACCGGCGAAGCACCGCCCATGCTGACGCGCGGGTGCTAACCCACGCCCAGCCGCCAGTATCAGCCGCGCCTCACTCGGTCTTCGGGGCGTGGTGTGGTTGTGGTGGTGGGTCTGGGGACCCTCCGTGCAGGTAGGCAAGCGTGTTAACAGGGGTGACGCACAGTGGTAGCCCGGCGGACCTGATGGCTTGGTCCGTTCAAGCGCGCAGCCCGTCGCTCCAGGTAAATCCGGGGTGACTGTCTTTGATGACGGGGGTGAGGCGTGATGGTGACCCCACGCTGGTGGGGGATAACAGGGGTGATCCTGGGGTGCCGAGAAAAGCCTCGACGCGATGGTGCCAGCCGCCCGTACCTAAACCGACACAGGTGGTCGGGCAGAGTATGCCTAGGCGCACGAGTGAATCATGGTTGAGGAACTCGGCAAAAATGCCCCGTAACTTCGGGAGAAGGGGGCCTGATCCCTGAAAGCCCCTGGCGGGCTAGGGGGAGGGTCGCAGAGGCCAGGGGAAGCGACTGTTTACTAAAAACACAGGTCCGTGCGAAGCCGTAAGGCGATGTATACGGACTGACGCCTGCCAGTGCTGGAAGGTTAAGAGGAACCATCAACCCTCGGGTGACGTGGTGAATTTAAGCCCCAGTAAACGGCGGTGGTAACTATAACCATCCTAAGGTAGCGAAATTCCTTGTCGGGTAAGTTCCGACCTGCACGAATGGCGTAACGACTTCCCCGCTGTCTCAACCATGAGCTCGGCGAAATTGCAGTACGAGTAAAGATGCTCGTTTCGCGCAGAAGGACGGAAAGACCCCGGGACCTTTACTGCAGCTGGTATTGGCGCCCGCTATGGCTTGTGCAGGATAGGGTGGGGAGACTGTTGAAGCCGTTACGCCAGTGGCGGTGAGTCGTCCTGAAATACCACTCTGGTTATGGCGTGCGCCTGAACCTGGGCCCGTGATCCGGGTTAGGGACAGTGCCTGGTGGGTAGTTTAACTGGGGCGGTTGCCTCCTAAAAGTGTAACGGAGGCGCTCAAGGTTCCCTCAGCCTGGTCGGCAACCAGGTGTTGAGTGCAAGTGCAAAGGGAGCTTGACTGTGAGACCGACGGGTCGAGCAGGTACGAAAGTAGGAACTAGTGATCCGGCGATCCCGTGTGGGTGGGTCGTCGCTCAACGGATAAAAGGTACCCCGGGGATAACAGGCTGATCCTGCCCAAGAGTCCATATCGACGGCATGGTTTGGCACCTCGATGTCGGCTCGTCGCATCCTGGGGCTGGAGCAGGTCCCAAGGGTTGGGCTGTTCGCCCATTAAAGCGGTACGCGAGCTGGGTTTAGAACGTCGTGAGACAGTTCGGTCCCTATCCTCTGCGCGCGCAGGAGACTTGAGAAGGCCTGTCCCTAGTACGAGAGGACCGGGACGGACGAACCTCTGGTGTGCCAGTTGTCCCGCCCGGGGCACGGCTGGTTGGCTACGTTCGGGACGGGTAACCGCTGAAAGCATCTAAGCGGGAAACCATCTTCAAGACAAGGTCTCCGCAAGAAGGACTCGTCCTTCTTGGTAGGCCCCCAGCAGACTACTGGGTTGATAGGCCAGAAGTGGAAGACCGGTAACGGTTGGAGCTGACTGGTACTAATAGGCCAACACAAACAACACCCCCACCCACCACAAGACGGTGCGTGGGATGAGGGGAACAACGGTAAGCACGAAAGCGTCCACTATACGGTCACACCAACCCACCACCACCGCCCACACACGCACACACTCACGCATGTGAGTGCGTGCTAGGGCAGGACGACCACCACACAACCGAATCAACGCACCGCACTGCCCACCCAGACGTCTCGGTGGTCACAGCGACAGGGACACGCCCGGACCCATCCCGAACCCGGAAGCTAAGCCTGACAGCGCCGATGGTACTGCACCCGCCAGGGTGCGGGAGAGTAGGACACCACCGAGCACACACTCGATCAGCCGGCTCGGAACCGCTCACAGCGGTTCCGAGCCAGCTATGTCTGTCACGCGAACCGTCCTGATGGACAGTGGGCGCTGTACTCCTGGCGAGGGATTCTGGCCGGTGAACTGCCAACACTGAGGTCATGAGCAACACACGCGACAACGGAACAGTTCATGACCGTCCCCAATCCGCATACCTTGCCACCGAGCTCATCAACGTCCCGGGCGGTGTCGTCGTCGGTCGGTGGCGTGGCGGGTGCTGGCGGTGCCCTCTGGCGGCGGCGATCGCGCTGGGGTGCTGCCGGGGGTACTGGCCTCGGCAGCGCCGTCGAAGATGAGACCACGCATCTGAAGTCCCGGGCCCAGGGGCTGGTGGATGCCGGCTACCCGGCGGCGCTGGCCGCGGTGACCGACAGCAGGGGCGAGTCGGCGGGGGTGGCCGTGGGCAAGGGCAACCTTGAGACGGGACAGGCCCCTCCGATGGACGGTGAGGTGAGGATCGGGTCGAACACGAAGACCTTTGTGGCCGTGGTGGTCATGCAGCTGGTTCAGGAGGGCAAGGTGGGGCTCGATGAGCCGATCGAGACCTACCTGCCCGGTCTCATCAGAGGCGAGGGCAATGACGGATCAAAGATCACAGTGCGCCAGCTCCTCCAGCACACCAGCGGACTACCCGAGTACACCGACACCACCCCCGGAAGGAGCGATATCTTCCAGATCAAAGACCACTACATCCCGCCCAGGGACCTGCTGGACACGGCGCTGGGCAAGCCGGCGGCCTTTGAGCCGGGGACGCAGTGGGCCTACACGAATACGAACTATGTGGTGTTGGGGATGCTTGTTGAGCGGGTGTCTCAGCGGCCGGTGGGCGAGCAGATCGATCAGCGCATCGTCAAGAAGCTGGGTCTGTCCCACACCTACTTCCCTGCCCCGGGAGACAGGAGCATCAAAGGCACCCACCCTCAGGGCTACCACCTCAGTGCTGGGGGCAAGCTGGAGGACATGACCGAGATGGATCCGGCTTGGGCGTGGGCGGCTGGGGCGATGGTCTCGACCCCCAGCGAGCTCAACACGTTCTTCCAGGCCGTCTTCGACGGCAGGCTGCTGACCCAGTCCAGCATCGACGAGATGAAGAACGGAGCGGTAGACGCCAGCTCGCGCCTTGGACCGGGGACGGTGTACGGGCTGGGCCTCATTGGCAGGTCGTTGACCTGTGGAGGCACCTCCTGGGGGCACGGAGGGACGATCCACGGGTACCAGACCAACAACGCCGTGGGACCGGATGGCACCGCAGCCATATTCGCCGTGACCGCCCTGCCCTCGGCCATCGCCGACCAGAACAACCCGGAGAGCTCTGCCGAGGAGAAGCACCAGCGAGTCGAGGATGCCGTCGACGCCACTCTGTGCCACAAGTAGCGGTGCGGCCCTGGCCTGTCCGGACCTGTCTGCCTCTCAGCGGTCCAGGTCCGGCCCTCAACGCCGACGTCTTCTTCATGGCAACGCAGTACGCGCTGTCTGTGAAGAAGGCGTCGGTGTTTGATGTGGCTGCCTTGAAGGCGCTGGGACAAAGTCGATGAAGGCCTGAGCCGCCGGACTGGGGTTGAACGAGTCCCAGGCGAGGTACTCCACCCGGACGGGGCCATCACTGACGGCGACGCATGCGCAGCCGGGCGCCTCTCGGGCCACGCTGGGGGCGATCAGCGCCACCCCCAGCCTCTGGCGCACCAGGTCCGTCAACAGCTCGGCAGTGGTCACCTCGAAGCTCACCTCGCGGCGGAGTCCCCGCCTCCCGAAAGGCCAGGTCGGACTGCTCGCGTCCTGATGATCCTGCTGGAAAGTCCACGAAGGGCTCGTCGGCAAGATCCTCAAGGCGGAGCCGGTGCCGCCTTGCCAACCGGTGCTCCGACGGAAGCACCGCCATCAGCCGTTCCCTGGTGAGCTCCGCGTGCGAACGCCCTGAGGTATGACAGCCTCAGCCAACCCGAGGAAGCCCGCATCGAGACGTCCATCTGCGATCCGGTGCAGGAACGCATCACTTCCACCGCTGCGCACATGCACCCGAACATCGGGGTGCCGGCGATGGAACTCGCCCAGGACAGCAGCAACATCCACTGCGGTCACCGTTGGAATCACCCCGATCGTCAGAGTCCCCCTCACCTCGCCCCGCGCAGCCGCCGCCTCGACCTTGGCGCGCTCGGCCGCCTGCAGGCACAGCCGCGCCTGCTCCAGGAAGGCCTCTCCGGCGGGCGTCACCTCCACCTGCGGCTCGTACGCGCAAAGAGCGTCACCCCAGCTCGCTCTCCAGCGACTTGATCTGGCGACTCAGCGCCGACTGTGCCACGAAGCATCGCTCCGCCGCACGCGTGAAGCCCTGCTCCTCGGCGATGGCAAGGGCGTAACGCATCTGCTGCAGTTCCATGACATCAATCCTACTTGAGCATCGCTGTCATCACATCTATATCATCGACAGATCAATGCATGGTGGGCAGGCTGAAGCCATGATGACGATGCAGGGCGCTCAACCGATCGGGCACAGAAAAGCCTCGTCCGAGGCTCGCCGGAGCGCCGGCTGGATCGCCCTGACGGCCCTGGCGCCGGCCGTCTGGGGGACGACCTACATCGTCACCACCCATGCCCTGCACGGGCACCCGGTCTTCGCCGCGCTCATGCGAACGCTTCCTGCAGGGGCTCTCGCACTCGCTCTCACGCGCTCCCGCAGCGGACAATGGTGGTGGAGAGCCTCGTTCTCGGCGCTCTCAACATGGCCTGCTTCTTCCCGCTGCTCTTCGTCGCCGCGCAGCGCCTGCCCGGAGGTGTGGCCGCGACGCTCGGGGCCGCCCAGCCGATCATCGCCGCCGGTCTCGCCGTCGTCGTACTCAGTGAGCGCCCGTCAGCGTGGAGGCTGATGTGGGGCGGGATCGGCGTCGTCGGTGTCGCGCTCGTCGTCCTGGGACCGCAGGCGGGACTCGACGTTCTCGGGGTGACGGCCGGTCTGGGCGGAGCCGTCTCGATGGGGCTGGGAGTCGTGCTCACCAAGAGGTGGGGCAAACCCGACGGCGTCAGCGCCTTGAGCCTGGCCGGCTGGCAGCTCACCGGTGCCGGGCTGCTGCTCGTCGTGCCCGCGCTTCTCATCGACGGCGTCCCGACCGGTATCGATGCCACGGCCGTGGCGGGCTACAGCTGGCTCGGGCTCGTGGGAGGCTCGCCGCCCTACGTCCTCTGGTTCGAGGGCATCCGTCGGCTACCGGTCACGCCGACGGCGCTGCTCGGCCTGCTCTCGCCGCTGACCGCAGCACTCCTCGGGCACGTCATTGCCGGTGAGGTGCTCAGCCCCATCCAGCTCCTGGGATTCGCGCTCGCTCTGACCGCGATGACCGCGGGCCAGCTCGCTCCGCCCTCTTCCCGATCCTCCTCTCGAAAGGAATTCTCATGAGAATCGTCGTTCTCGGTGCCACCGGCATGGCCGGGACAGCCGTCGTCGCCGAGGCGCTGCGCCGCGGTCACGAGGTGACTGCAGTGTCTCGTCAACGTCGTCCCAGGGCCGATGACCATCTCACCTCCCGCGTGCTGAACGTCACCGACGTCGACGGCGTCGCGGACGTCCTGGAGGACTGTGATGCCGCCGTCGTCGCACTCCGTGCGCCCTCCGGCCAAGAGGGTGATCTGGCGGGCTGACCACGGGTGTCCTGGACGCCGCCTCAGGAGTCGAACGCCCTCCTCATCATCAGGGGCGCCGCCCCCTGCAATCGCCCAACCATCCCGGTGTTCTTGCCATCGATGACCCGCCGTGGTCCCGCCTGCATGGAGGAGTGGCCCAGGCGAGCCTCGAGCAGTTCCGCTCTTGCCAGGCGCACAACTACCAGGGATGGGTCTATCTCAGTCCTCCGGCGCTCTTCGGGCCGGGAGACGTCACTGGCTCCGCCGTGGAACGACAACGCTTCTCGTGGACGACCAGGGCCAGTCACGAATCAGCCCGAGGACCTGGCCTGCGCCGTCGTCGATGAGCTGGAGCATCCCGGGGGCCAGCAGCACGTCACCGTCATCGCCTCGGTCTGATGCCGCCCTCAGATCCAGGACGACAGGAGCTATGGTAGAGCCAGAAAGCGCGTGAGACGGTCTGCCCGGTCCAGATCGGCCACCAGAAGGCAGCGGCGGCGCAGGCCAGGGGCCGTGACCAGGATGATGAGGAGATGCCCTCGCTGCGGATCTGCCACGTGGGCACCGACGTCCAGCCCGCCAGGACCCTCCATGGGCCACGGCGACCGGTCTCCTCCAGCTCGTCGTCGGAGGGTCCGATGCAGTATGCGCCGCGGACATCGTCGGTGCGGGGTAGCCGGTCAGCTCAGCCATGGTCCGCGTCCCCGCCGCGTCGGTCTGGAGTGCGTCATCGGCGACGGCGGTGGACGTGACGGTCCCTGCTGCAAGGTCGTCATCGTCTGTGTCGTCTGTATCGCCTGTGGCAGTGCTGATGCGGTACATGCCCGGGTCGGTCTCCACCACCGGCGGCGTCCACACCGGTGTGCGCCCGAACTGCGGACCGAAGCCCAGGAACCGGGCACCCACACCGCGCCAGGGCCGGATACCCGCGCCGATCTGCCCTCTCCTCAGAGCCGTCGCCTGTTCCCCGGCCTCCCGGGACCCTGGCAGCGGCGGCAGCAGACCGGCTCCCATCCCCAGCGCCAGCACGAGCACGAGCACGACGCAGGGCACGAAGGCCACCGTGTAGAAGGTGAAGATCGTGCGGTCCCGGTACTGGAACCACGGCACGTACAGGCCCAGGTAACCGATGAGCGGTACCCAGGCCCGCCAGTCACGGTTCTTCACCCCGACGATGACGATCACCACCAGCGCCACCGCGGCGGACCACCAGATGACGATGTTCCCGATCGAGGGTGATCGCCTGGATGCAGTCCCGCCCCAGCAGGGTCTGCGGCACCTGGGCCTTGTCCTCCCAGAAGAAGGAGGTAGGCCGCGTCTGCAGCAGCCAGCCGTAGGGCTTCGACTGGTAGGTGTGCGGTGAGGCCAGACCGACGTGGAACTCGTACATCTGCTGGTGGTAGGCGATGAAGTCGTTGACGATGTTGGGCAGCGAGGGGAAGGGCACCGGCTGGCCCATCGCGATCTGCTCCAGCGCCCACCCGCGCTTGTAGGCGCCGGGGTGGGTGAACCAGGACCACCAGCACCCGATGTAGACGGCCACGGCCACCGGCACCGTCTGCGAAGTCGCTCACGCCCTGGGCGACCGTCCCTCAGGAACCAGGACCTCGCCCCACCCGCCGCAGCGCCAGCGTGTCCCACACGACGACGGCGACGCCGACGACCGCCAGCAGGTAGATCCCCGACCACTTGATGGAGCAGGTCAGGCCCAGAGCAACGCCGGTGGCCAGCAGCCACGGGCGGATCGCGGCGTGCGGCGCCCGCGCCCCGGGCCTCGTCCCGGCCAGCTTGCGGGCCAGTCTCGCCCGCGACCACTCGCGGTCGCGCACCAGGAAGTACAGGGACAAGGTGGCGAAGAACCCGATGAACACATCCAGCAGCCCGATACGGGACTCGGTCAGGGCCACGCCGTCGACCGCCAGGAGCAGCCCGGCCAGGCCCGCCAGCAGCGGGGAGCGGGTCAGACGCATCGTCAGACGCGTCAGCAGCAGGACCGTCGCGATCCCGGCGATAGCGGGCATCACGCGCCAGCCGAAGGAGGACGACGGCCCGAAGAGCTCCATCCCGGCGCCGATGAGCCACTTGCCCAGCTGGGGGTGGACGACGTAGGCGGCCTGCGTGGACATCCCGGAGAAGACCCCGGAGGAGAAGGCCGAATCGGAGTCCTTCGCCCAGTTCGCCTCGTAGCCCAGGTGCCACAGGGCGTAGGCGTCCTTGACGTAGTAGATCTCATCGAACATGAGCGTCTTGGGGTGACCCAGCCCGATGAGGCGAAGCAGCGCAGCGATGACGCCGACCACGCCGGTCGCCAGCCAGCCGCGGATCCTCATGGCGCGGGCATCCCCCAGTACACCGGCCCCAGCCCGAGCAGGGTGCGCAGCTCATTCTCGGTGCGCTCCCCCACCGCCGGAGCGGTCGGTCTGCTCGGAACCCCTGGTGCCGGCGGCGGCCTCGGCGGGCTTGGTGCCTGCTGCCTTAGCCTCCGCTGGTTCCTGTGCGGGTTCCTGCTCCGCGTCCGGGCCGGTGGAGCCGTCGCGGGACTGCTCTGGGTACTGTGCAGGGAGACAGCGCGCTCGGAGTCGTCACACCCCGAGTCTGGGCGGCGGCGTCATCGAGGCGTCGACGACATACTGTGTCCCATGACTGAGACATCCCGCCCACAGGAGACCTCGCCGCCGGCGACGTCAGGGACGACCCGGACGGCCGGGCCGACTCGAGCCGACCGGGACGGCAGGGCCGACGTCGCCGCGGATGCCGCCGATGCTGCGCTTGGCGCGCACAGCGCCGACCTGCGCAGCGGGACCATCACCCTGGCCGCCACCCCGATCGGCACGCCTCCGACGCCTCCCAGCGCCTGCGGTGCGGCCTGGAGCAGGCCGATCTCATCGCCGCCGAGGACACGCGCCGGCTGCGGGCACTGGCGCAGCGGCTGGGCGTCGAGACCCGCGGGCGCATCATCGCCTTCCACGAGCACAACGAGCGCGACCGCGCCCCCGATCTGCTGGAGGCCGCCCGCGCCGGCCGCCGTGTCCTGGTCGTCTCCGACGCCGGTATGCCGTCGGTCTCCGACCCCGGATACCGACTCGTCCAGGCCGCCGTCCAGGCCGAGGTGCCTGTCACCATCGCACCGGGCCCTTCCGCGGTCCTGGCCGCTCTGGCCCTGTCCGGGCTGGCCTCCGACCGGTTCTGCTTCGAGGGCTTCCTGCCCCGCAGGCCGGGGGAGCGGCGTCGGGCCCTGGAGCTCTTGGCCACTCAGGAGCGCACCATGATCCTCCTGGAGTCACCCCGCCGCGTCACGACTCCTGACCGCCATGGCCGAGGTTCTGGGCGGTCGGCGTCCGGCGGCACTGTGCCGGGAGCTGACCAAGACCCACGAGCAGGTGCTGCGGGCTCCGCTGGCCGAGCTCGCTCAGGCCACGGCCGACGGCGTCCTGGGGGAGGTGGTCCTCGTCGTCGCCGGCGCCGAGCCCGCCCCGCCAGCCCGGGACGCCGCACGCCGGGCCCTGGCCCTGGCCGAGACCGGCATGCGACTCAAGGCCGCCGCCGCCCGGGCGTGTCGGCGAGGCAGGCCTGCGCCCCAACGAGGTCTACCGCGCCGCCCTCGAGCTGCGAGACACCACTGCCTGAGCGCGGCTCCCGGCCTGCCCGGTCTCGTTCCTCCCGTTCCTCGGCCACGACGGCCCCAGGGCAAGCCCCTCCCGCTATGCTCGGCTCGCGAGGCAACGAGTTGCACACCGGCCCGCGTGCCACACTCACCGGGCCCTCATCATCGTCGACGTCCAACCCACCTTCTGCGAGGGCGGCGCCCTGGCAGTGGCCGGCGGCAACGCCGTCGCCGAGCGCATCGCCGCCTACCTGCCCGCCCACCGGGAGGAGTACGACCTGGTGGTCACCACCCAGGACTGGCACATCGACCCCGGTGGGCACTTCTCCGAGGCCCCCGACTTCATCGACACCTGGCCCGTCCACGGCGTGGCCGGCACCGCTGAGGCCCGGCTGCACCCGGCGCTGGATGCCCTGGTCGCCGACGCCGCCGTCAAGAAGGGGCAGTACACCGCCGCCTACTCCGGGTTCGAGGGCGTCGACGACGAGGGCCGCGCCCTGGCAGACATTCTCAGCGGCGTCGGCATCGAGGCCGTCGACGTCGTCGGCCTGGCCGAGTCCCACTGCGTCAAGGACACCGCCCTGGACGCGGCCCGGCTGGGCTACCGCGTGCGGGTCCTGACCGACCTGACCGAGCCGGTCAGCCCCGAGCTGGGACGAGCCGCCCGGGCTGAGATGAGGGCCGCCGGCGTCGAGCTGGCGTCCTCGCACTGAGGTCGCCGAGGCGCCGAGTCAGAACGAACAGGGTGTCCTTGCCGGCTCCTGGCCGGCAAGGACACCCGTTCGGCGTCAGGGGCGCTACTGCGCCGGCCAACCGCCTGGCTGGTTGTACTGGCCCTGCTGGGCGTACTGGCCGGGCTGACCCTGCTGGCCCGGTTGGTACTGGCCCGGCTGCACGGGCTGGGTGAACACCGATGGCTGCTCCGGCTGAGCCTGCTGCTGAGTCGGCTGCCCGGGCTGAGGCTGCTGGCCCGCCCACCCGAACTGGGCGGTCGGAGCCGTCGGCGGCGAGTACGGGGTGCTCCGCCCCGGCCGCCGAAGGGCGTGAAAGGGGCCTGCTGGCCGACCGGATCAGGCTGCTGGTACTGGGGCTGCTGCGCGTACTGCCCGCCCTGCGCCGGCTGGCCGGATTGCCAGGCTCCCTGGGTGTAGATGCCCGGGGCCCCGCCCATGGCGTCGGTTGCGGCCCCGAGTCATCGCGGTCGATGCGGCGGGGAGCGGGCGCCGCGGCGGCAGCCAGCCTGGAGCGCCAGGCCGCCGCCGGCACCCATCCCGATCCCCAGGACGGCGATGACGATCGCGCCGACGACCCCGAACAGCGACAGCAGGGTGGCCTTCGCCGACGAGGGGGCGACGATCTCGCCCACGGAGACCCCCGAGCTGTTGTGGCAGTCAACGGTGTAGGGAGCCCGACTCGCTGGAGGAGAAGGTCGTGAAGAGCTTGCCGCCCCTTGACCTTCGTGGACGATGAGCTGGACTTGGTGTCGACGTCGCCGCCGCCGGGAGAGGTGACCGAGCACACCGGCGCGTCGCCGCTGTCGCTGTAGAACAGCCCGTAGGTGCTGCCCTTGTCCAGCTCGACCGTGGCGACCTCGTCGTCCGGAAGGCTGGCGACGGTGGCGTTGAACTGGCTGCGTGTGACTGCACTCCCGATCCCGCCGATGATGGCGATGAGGAATACAACCACTCCGGCCACCGCAAGTGCTGTCGGGGCGGCCAGGCTCCTCGACGTCGTCGGCTGGCCCGCGGCTCCCGGGTAGCCGGCCTGGGGTGCCTGGAACGGTGCCGCCGACGGGTACTGCGGGGGCTGGCCGCCGGCCATGGCCGGGTCGTAGCCGTTCGCAGACCAGCCTGCTGAGCTCGCGGAGTACGGGGACCCGGGTGCGGAACCGGGGTACTGGGACATAACTGGCCTTCCTGGTCCATCGTGCCCATGCGGAGGCGGGCGGGAACATGTCATGAGCACCTTCGCCGCGGTCACGGCAACCGGTCACAGAAATGAGACGCAGCAAGACAATGAGCACCGAGGTGTGCTGCATGACTCGGGACAGACTACCGGGTGCCGGCGAGGCGGCGCAGGCCGTATTCGAGACTGCGGTCGAGGGGCGAGCCCGAGCCCCTCGAGTACGAGGCGAGTGACAGAGCGGGCGACAGGGTGAGTGAGCCGGTGGGCGCACCGGTGAGCACCGACCGGTGGGGCTGAAGCGGCCGGGAACCGGATAGGCTGGCCCCATGACCCACATCCTGTCCGCAGTCGCCTGGCCGTACGCCAACGGCCCGCGTCACATCGGCCACGTCGCCGGCTTCGGTGTTCCTCTGACGTCTTCTCGCGCTACATGCGCATGGCCGGTCATGACGTCCTCATGGTCTCGGGCACCGATGAGGCACGGCACCCCGATCCTCGTCGCCGCCGACGAGGAGGGCCTCAGCGCCCGTGAGCTCGCCGACCGCAACAACCGGCTCATCGTCGAGGACCTCGTGGCCCTGGGCCTGTCCTACGACCTGTTCACCCGCACCACCGCCGGCAACCACTACCACGTGGTCCAGGACATGTTCACCACCGTGCGGGACAACGGCTACATGGTCCAGCAGGGTGACCCGCTCGGCGATCTCCCCTCCACCGGGCGCACCCTGCCCGACCGCTACATCGAGGGCACCTGCCCGATCTGCGGCGCCGAGGGCGCCCGCGGGGACCAGTGCGACACCTGCGGCAACCAGCTCGACCCCACCGACCTCATCAGCCCGCGCTCGCGGATCAACGGCGAGACCCCCGAGTTCGTGGAGACCACCCACTGGTTCCTGGACCTGCCCGCCCTGGCTGAGGCCCTGGGCGTCTGGCTCGACGAGCGCGAGGCCTCCGGGACCTGGCGGCCCAACGTCATCAAGTTCTCCCAGAACCTCCTGGGCGACATCCGCCCGCGCGCCATGACCCGTGACATCGACTGGGGCATCCCGGTGCCCGGCTGGGAGGACCAGCCCACCAAGCGCCTCTACGTCTGGTTCGACGCCGTCATCGGCTACCTGTCCGCCTCCGTGGAGTGGGCGCGCCGCAGCGGCGACCCCGAGGCGTGGCGCGCCTGGTGGAACGACCCGCAGGCCCTGTCCTACTACTTCATGGGCAAGGACAACATCGTCTTCCACTCCCAGATCTGGCCCGCCGAGCTCCTGGGCTACAACGGCCAGGGCAATCGCGGCGGCGAGCCCGGCCGCCTGGGCGTGCTCAACCTGCCCACCGAGGTCGTCTCCAGCGAGTTCCTCACCATGGAGGGCAAGAAGTTCTCCTCCTCCCACGGCATCGTCATCTACGTGCGCGACTTCCTCCAGCGCTACCAGGCCGACGCCCTGCGCTACTTCATCTGCGCGGCCGGCCCGGAGACCGCGGACGCCGACTTCACCTGGGCGGAGTTCGTGCGGCGCACCAACGGCGAGCTCGTGGCCGGCTGGGGCAACCTCGTCAACCGCACCGCCTCCATGATCCACAAGCGCTTCGGACAGATCCCCGAGCCCGGCGAGCTCCAGGACATCGACCGGGCCCTGCTCGACGCCGTCGAGGCCGGCTTCGCCTCCGTGGGCGGCCTCATCGCCCAGCACCGGCAGAAGGCGGCCCTGGGTGAGGCCATGCGACTGGTCGGCGAGGCCAACAAGTACGTGGCCGACACCCAGCCCTTCAAGCTCAAGGGCGAGGACCCCGCCACCCAGGCCCGCCTGGCCACGGTCCTGCACACGCTGGCCCAGGTGGTCACCGACCTCAACCTCATGCTTTCGCCCTTCCTGCCGCACACCGCCAACGACGTCGACCGGGTCCTGGGCGGAAGCGGCCACATCGCCCTGATGCCCGCATCGAGGAGGTCGACGAGCTCGATCGAGCGTCTGCCCGAGAGCCTTCGACGGCCGCACCGGCTACCCGATCATCACCGGCGACTACGAGGACGCCCCCGCTTGGGAGCGCCATCCGATCGAGGTGGGCACGCCCGTGGCCAAGCCGACCCCGGTGTTCACCAAGCTGGACGAGTCGATCGTCGAGGCAGAGCTGGCCCGTTACACCGGTTCCGTGCCCGACGACGTCACCGGCGCCTGAGCGCGCATGAGCCCCAGGAAGCGCGACCGATCCTGGCCGCCGGCCGACGCCGTCGCACCGCTGGCGGCCCCGGTCACCGACAACCACGCACCTGCCGGTGGCGCGGACACCGGCGGTCCAGATCCGAGGCGCCGCTGACCGCGGCCGAGCTGGTCGAGCGCGCCGCCGCCGTCGGCGTCACCCGCGTGGTGACCTCCGCCTGCGAGGTCACCACCTGGGATGACAGCCTGGCCCTGGCCCGCGAGCTGCCCGGCGTGCGCGTGGCCCTGGCCGTGCACCCCAACGAGGCCGTCCTCCACGCCGGGGTGCGCGAGACCGGGCCCGACGGGCTCGAGCCCCGGGCGCAGGAGCACCATGCCGAGCCGCTCGAGTCAGTCATGGTCCGACTGGAGGAGACGCTCAGGGCGAACGCCGACGTCGTTGTCGCCGTCGGAGAGAGCGGCCTGGATTTCTTCCGCACCGGCGAAAAGGGAGCCGCCGCCCAGCGCGAGGCCTTCCGGGCGCACATCGCCCTGGCCAAGGACCTCGACCTGCCCCTGCAGATCCATGACCGCGACGCACACGCCGCCTGCGTGGAGGTGCTGGAGGCCGACGGCGCCCCCGAGCGCACCGTCTTCCACTGCTTCTCCGGCGGGGCGGAGCTGGCCGCCGCCTGCGCCGAACGCGGCTGGTACGCCTCGATCGCCGGTCCGATCACCTACCCGGCCAACGGGGCCCTGCGTGAGGCGGTCGCCTCCCTGCCCGACGAGCTCCTCCTGGTGGAAACCGACGCGCCCTACCTTTCCCCCAAGCGCTGGCGCGGCCGGCCCAACGCCTCCTACCTCATGTGTGACACGGTCCGCTTCCTGGCCGAGCAGCGGGGGATAGGAGAGGAGCAGCTATGTCGCCGTCTGCAGGCCACTACCGCGGCGGTCTACGGGACGTGGTGATCGCCGTCGGCCACGCCGGGCAGGGGGAGCGGGCGCGGTGCGAGTCCGGCCGCCGGAACCTGTCCCTGACATCCTGCGGGGCGCGGGCTGCGTGCTCAGGAGCCTGGGAAAGAGGTGGCGGCGGGGCCTGTGGGACGGGATTTGTCCGGACCAGCAACTCCTGGATTGCCATCATTCTTCCAGGTTCGTCCCAGGTGGGAAACAGTCGGGAATCAGGCGTCTTCGCACGGTTCGGTCACAAGCCGCCGGGGTGTGAGCAGGTGCATTGGCACGCCCTGGGTCATCGGTTACGGTGACATGCAGTCGTCAAACGAAGGAAGTTCTATCGTGGGTCGTCACTCCCAGACCAGCTCCCTGGTACTACACTCTCCGGCCTTGGCTCCTTAGCCACCAAGAAGCGGACAGCCACCGGCGTCCACGGCCGTCGGCGCGCCGAGGGGCCCGCCAAGACCGCCCTGGCCCCCATGCTCTTCAAGGCGGGTGGCGCCGCGGCAGCCTTCTCGCTGGCCGTCTCCGGTGCCGCCTACGCGGCCATCTCCGCGGGCGATGACGAGGGTCATTCCTCCTCAGGCGGCTCCTTCGGGCTCATCGGCGGCGAGTCCGAGGCGAAGCCCCAGGCCACTGAGGCGCAGGGCTCCGGCAAGATCGCCAGCGCCCAGGTCTCCACCACCACCGTCGACGAGCCGCAGGTTCACGGCACGGTGCAGAAGGAGAGCGACGCCCTGCCCGCCGGGCAGACCCAGGTCGAGACCCCCGGTGTCGACGGGTTGGTTCGTACCACCTACGAGGTCACCACCCAGGACGGCAAGGAGATCTCCCGCACCGCGGTGGCCCAGGTGGTCGTCACCCAGAAGGTCGACGAGGTCGATCCTCGTCGGTACCGGCGCGCAGCAGGCCCAGCAGGATGCGGCCGCCCAGCAGCAGGCCGCCGAGCCGCAGCCGCCCAGCAGCAGGCTGCCCAGCAGCAGGCCAGCGAGGGCTCGCCGCCCCAGCGCGCCCGCCCCGCGGCCGCCCCTGGTGCGGGAACCGACCCGGACAGTGCCAAGGCCATCGCCCGGTCCATGATGGCCGGCTACGGCTGGGACGACTCCCAGTTCTCCTGCCTGGAGAGCCTGTGGACCCGTGAGTCCAGCTGGAACTACCAGGCCGAGAACGCTTCCTCGGGCGCCTACGGCATCCCCCAGGCGCTGCCCGGCTCCAAGATGAGCGAGGGTCGCCGACGACTGGACCACCAACCCACCACCCAGATCACCTGGGGCTGGGCTACATCTCCGGCCGCTACGGCAGCCCCTGCTCTGCCTGGGCTCACTCAGAGTCCGTCGGCTGGTGCAGAGCCGAGCAGCGGTGGGGCACTGCCTCGCGCCTGCCGCTGTCTGACACGTACTCGATGGCGTCCGTCCCCTCGGTGGGGCGGATGCCATCGATGTTCCTGGGAGACGCTTCTCACATGGGCGTGAGATGGTTTATTGTCAGGACCTTCCTCGTTCCACTACCGTGGCACCCGCCGTCTATTGGAAGGACGTCTCCCCGTGACTCCCACCACCCAGCGACACACCCATGCCCTGCCCCAGGAGCTGGACGCACCGGCTGCGCCTGACGCCACCCAGGCTCGCCGAGGCGTGCGCGCCATGGTGCTGCGCGCCGGTTTGGCGGCCCTGGCCCTGTCGGTGGCGGTCTCCGGCGGCGCCTATGCCGCTGATACAGGTGGGTGAGCGGCCGGGGCCTCCGGCGCCGACGCGGCGGACCAGCGCATCGACGCCCTCGACGCCGAGGGGTGCCCACGGCGAGGGTCTCGGTCTCGTCGAGCACGTCCACCCTGACCACCGAGACCGTCGACACCACCGACCCCCACGGCTCCCTCCAGCAGGAGAGCAGCGACCTGCCCCAGGGCGAGAGCAAGGTAGCCACCCCCGGCGTCGACGGCGTCGTGCGCACCACCGAGGTCACCACCGTCGACGGCAAGGAGGTCTCCCGTAGGCCGATCGCCCAGGTGGTCGTCACCCAGAAGGTGGACGAGGTCGTCCTCGTGGGCACCGGCGCCGCCAAGAAGCAGGAGCAGAGCCAGCCTCAGGCGCAGGCCCCGCGCCTCGGCGTCACCGGACCTCAGCGGCTCTGATGGCTCTGGTGGCTCCGGTGGCTCTGGTGGCTCAGCATCCGCAGGTGGTTCCGGTGACAGCGGCGGCGGTACCAGCGAGGTTGGCGACGACGTCTGGGGCAGGCTCGCCCAGTGCGAGTCCGGTGGCAACCCGAAGACCAACACCGGCAACGGCTTCTACGGCACGTACCAGTTCACCCTGTCGACCTGGCGGTCCCTGGGCGAACCGGCTACCCCACGAGGCCGACGCCGCCACCCAGACCGCCATGGCCAAGAGCTCCAGGCGCAAGCCGGCTAGGGGACAGTGGCCCGCCTGCTCGACAAGCTCGGCCTGCGCTGAGCAGCGCCCGGAGCGACTGAGGCGGCAGCCGCGAGAGATCCCGCAGTGCCGTGCTGACACGGACCCGCGCGGCCTCACACGGTCCGCATCCCACGGCCGTGACCAGCCCGTATGCGGCATGTTCCCAGATATCTCACAGTGACAAGAGGTGGACGCCGGTTACTGTGTCTCCCATGACGTTGCCGGTACCCGATTCACAGGTGCCCCCGGCAGAGCCGCCCGCTCGGGCGCATCTCAGAACCTGCGGGAGCCTGCAGACCACCTCGAGGCCTCATCCGACCCCGCCTGTGCGGACCGCCCCCAGCAGGAGGACTCTCATGATCCTCAGGAGGGCACGGGCGTCCCCGGGATCCCGGGCCGCCGGCCTCCTGGGGCCCACTGAGGTCCGCGGCCTGTCGCAGGCGCTGGGCATCCGCCCCACCAAGACCCTGGGCCAGAACTTCGTCCACGACGCCGGCACCGTGCGACGCATCGTCAGGAGCAGGGTGTGCGCCCGAGGACACGGTCCTGGAGATCGGCCCGGGCCTGGGCTCCTGACCCTGGCCCTGCTGGAGAGCCAGGGGCACAGTCGTCGCCGTCGAGATCGATCCCGCCCTCGCCCGTGCCCTGCCCGTCACCGTCGCCGACCGCATGCCCAAGGCCACGGGCCGCCTCAGCGTCATCAGAGGCCGACGCGCTGAGCATCACCGGACCCGGAGGCCCTGGGCGGAGCCGGGCGCCCCCGCCACCGCCTCGTGGCCAACCTCCGCTACAACGTGGCCGTCCCCGTCCTGCTCACGGTCCTGGAGGCCCTGCCCAGCCTGAAGACCATCACCGTCACTGCGTTCCAGGCCGAGGTCGCCGACCGCCTCGCCGCCGCGCCCGGCTCGCGCACCTACGGCGTCCCCCAGCGTCAAGGCCGCCTGGTACGCCGCCGCCCGCCGCACCTCGACCATCTCCCGGCACGTCTTCTGGCCCGTGCCCAACGTCGACTCCGCCCTCATCGAGCTCGTCCGCCGCCGGCCCCCGGACACGCGCGCCACCCGCGAGCAGGTCTTCGCCGTCGTCGACGCCGCCGCTGCCCAACGGCGCAAGACCCTGCAAGGGCCCTTAGCCAGGATGGCCGGGGAGCCGACGCCGCCGAGTCCGCCCTGCGCGCGCCGGCATCGACCCGAGCGCGGCGCGGCGAGACCCTCGACATCACCGCTTCGCCGCCCTGGCCGAGGCGCTGCATCCCATCGATGCCGATGGGACCGCCGCGCCGACGCCTCCGCCACCTCACAGGAGCGGCCATGACCCACCTGCGCGCCGTCCCCGGCGGTCCCACCGGTCCTCGCGACCCCTCGACGCCCCGCCCCGCAGCGGCTCGGCCAGCTCCGTGCGCGTCGAGGCCCCCGGCAAGGTCAACCTCTTCCTGTCCGCCGGCGCTCCCGGCCCCGACGGCTACCATCCGCTCACCACGGTCTTCCAGGCGGTCCGCCTCATCGAGACCGTCACCGCCCGCCGCCAGTCGGCCCAGGACCACGGCACCGTCACCCTCACCCTGAGGAGCCCAACGACGCCGTCCCCACCGACGCCTCCAACCTGGCCGTGCGCGCCGCCGAGCTCCTGGCCGAGGCCACCGGCGTGAACGAGGGCGTCGACCTCCTCCTGCGCAAGCGCGTCCCCGTGGCCGGGGGCATGGCCGGAGAGCTCGGCCGACGCCGCCGCCACCCTCGTGGCCTGCAATGCCCTGTGGGGCACGAACCTCTCACCTGCCCGAGCTCTCCGCCCTGGCCGCCCGCCTCGGGGCCGACGTGCCCTTCTCCCTCACCGGGGCCACCGCCGTCGGGAGCGGCCGCGGCGACCTCGTCACCCCGATCATGACCCGGGGCTCCTACCACTGGGTCTTCGCCCTGGCCGAGGAGGCCTGTCCACACCCGCGGTCTTCCGTCGCTTCGACGAGCTGGGCGCCTCCGGCCTCACGCGCCCCGCCATGCGGGACGTGCCCGAGGCCCTCACCGCGGCCCTGCGCGCCGGGGACGCGCGCGCCCTGGCCGCCTGCCTGCACAACGACCTCCAGGCCGCCGCCCTCGACCTGCGCCCCGAGCTGGCCCGGGTCATCGCCGTGGCCGAGGAGGCCGGGGCGCTGCGCGCCATCGTCTCCGGCTCGGCCCCACCATCGCCGCCCTGGTCGAGGACCCGGGCAGCGCCCAGCGGGTCTCACGCGCCCTGACGGCCTCGGGCCTGGTCGCCGACGTCCTGCGCGCCGACGCCCCCGTGGCCGGCGCGAGGGTGGTGGGTTGATGGCGCACCTGCTCGGCGTGGAGAACCTGCGCCTGACCGTCGGGTCCCGCCTGCTCCTGGACGACGTCACCCTGGGGCTTGAGGACGGCACCCGCGTGGGGTCCTGGGCCCCAACGGCGCGGGCAAGTCCACCCTCCTGAGGCCCTGGCCGGCCGGCGGGAGCCCGACGGCGGACGCGTCACCCGTACCGGCGGCGTGAGCGTGGCCCTCCTCAGCCAGGCCGATGACCTGCCTCCCGGCGCCACCGTGCGCACTGCCATCCACGGCCAGACCCCCGAGCACGGTGGGCCTCCGATGCGGGCGTGCGCGACATCCACGCCGGGCTCATCGCCGACCTCGACCTCGACGCGGACGTCGCACCCCTCCGGCGGCCAGCGCCGCCGCGTCGCCCTGGCTGCGGTCCTCACCCGTCGCTGCCGACGTCGTCATCCTCGACGAGCCCCAACCACCTCGATGTCGAGGCGTGGACTGGCTGGCCCGCCACCTCCAGGCCCCGCTTCTCCGGCTCAGGGAGGGCGCGGCGCCAGTGCCCTGGTCACCGTCACCCACGACCGCTGGTTCCTGGACGCCATCTGCACCAACGTGTGGGAGGTCGTCCCCGGCGTCGACGCAGGCGGCCGCCCCAGGGTGGCCGGCCGCATCGAGACCTGACGACGGCGGGTACGCCGCCTACGTCCTGGCCGCGCCGAGCGCGCTCGCCAGGCCGCCCTGGCCGCCGTCAAGCGCGAGAACCTCCTGCGCAAGGAGCTGGCCTGGCTGCGCCGCGGCCCCGGCCCGCACCTCCAAGCCCCGCTTCCGCATCGAGGGCCGCCGAGGCCCTCATCGCCGACGTGCCGCCCCGCGCGACACCGTGGCCCTGACCGCCATGGCCACCGCCCGCCTGGGCAAGAAGGTCCTCGACCTCGAGGACGTCACCGTGCGCTACCCGGTCTCCACCGGCCGGGCCGACGAGGCTGACAGGGTCGGGGCCCCGGCCGAGCGGGAGGTCCTGCGCCACGTCACCTGGCGGCTGGCCCCGGGCGAGCGGGTCGGCGTCGTCGGCGTCAACGGAGCCGGCAAGACCACCCTGCTGCGCCTGCTCGAAGGCGTTCAGCAACCCACCGGAGGCCGCGTCGTCCGCGGCAAGACCGTCCAGGTGGCCACCCTGTCCCAGTCCACCCACGAGCTCGATGCGCTCGCGGACCTGCGCGTCGTCGAGGCGGTGGCCATGGTGGGGGAGAGCGTCGTCGTCGGCGACAAGGAGATGACCGCCGCCCAGCTCGTTGAGCGCCTCGGCTTCACCCGCCAGCGCGCCTGGACCCGGGTCGGTGAGGTCAGTGGCGGGGAGCGCCGCCGCCTCCAGCTGCTGCGCCTGCTCATGACCGAGCCGAACGTGCTCCTGCTCGACGAGCCCACCAACGACCTGGACACCGACACCCTGGCGGCCGTCGAGGACATCCTCGACTCCTTCCCCGGCACCCTCGTCGTCGTCTCCCACGACCGCTACCTCCTGGAGCGGGTCACCGACCACCAGGTCGCCCTCTGGGGGACGGGGAGCGTGCGAGACCCTGCCCGGCGGGGTGGAGCAGTACCTCCAGCTGCGTCGCCAGGCCGCGGGGTCGGCCCGGGGCGCAGCTGCCTCGAGTGAGCCTCCCGGACGACGTCGGCGCGCCGAGCCCCGGGCCGAGCGCGGCGCCACGACCGGGGCCAAGCGTCACGAGGCCCGGGAAGGCCCTGGCTCGCATTGAGCGCAAGATGGAGCGCCTCGGCCCAGACCGTCGCCGCGCTGCACGTGCATGGAGGAGGTCTCGGCTGATCCGGCCGGGTGGGGAGCTGGCTGAGCTGGGTCGCGAGCTCGTAGCCGCTCAGGCGGCCCATGCCGATCTGGAGGAGCAGTGGCTCGAGGCCGCGGAGGCGCTGGAGTCCTGAGACGGTGCGGTCATCGCGCCCTGATCTGCGAGGGCTGATACGCAGGGGAGTGGGAAAGCCGGCCGGTGGTGAGGGGATGCAGGGGAGAGGACGGGGATACGGGAGTGTGGTAAACTGCGATGACTCTCGGTGACGAGCGGTGTCCTTGAGACCGCTCCAGACGACGGGCGACTTGGCGGGCCAGCTCGACGAGGTGGTCCAGGTTGGGGGCGATGTCCTCGGCGGCGGCGCCCCACAGGCGACATCACCAGGTCCACCAGGGACGGTGGGCAGACCAGCCAGGCGCAGGACCACGACGCCCTGGGTGGGGCCGTTGGACTCGTGAAGGCGAGAAGCCTCACCATGTCCGGTCCGGCCGCAGGCGCACCAGCTCGGCCTCGGGCAGGAGCGCGGCAATGATCTGACGCTGGGTGGCGCGGCGCCTCCTTGGAGCCGTCGTCGCTCGCGATCTCCAGGCTCAGGTCGATGACGAAGGGCGGGTGGGCGACGTCGTCGATGTGCATGAGGCGCGCGAAAGCGCCCCTGACGCTCCATGGCCTGCAGCTCGTTGAGCAGGGACTCCAGCTCGAGGCGCCACTGCGGACCGGTCACTCCCAGGTGGGCGCTGCGGTGCCGTGCCTCCTCCCGTGCCCAACCCGGAGGCGGGAAGGGCGGGATGATCACCCATCGCTGGGGATCAGGCGTGACCGCGATCTGCACTGTGTGCTCCTTCCGAGACCTCGTCTGACTGCGAGGCAGTGGACTGAGCGCCTACCATGTCTGTCCTATGAGGACCCGGAGCGACATACGACAGTATGCCTGCACCCGCACGCCGCCGTGTGGTCCGCGTGCTGGTAGATGCTGGGCTCATCATCGCACTCTGTGCCGTCATGGAGCGCTGCTGTGGAATCTTATTCGCTGTTGGGGTGGTTGTGCTGCTTATTGCTGTGATGACCGCCATGATGGCTATGACCGGTGCCACGGTGGGGGGTCTCGTGACCGGGGTCCGACTTCGGAGGGTGATGGACCCGAATGGCCCGCCCGGACGCTCTGCGGTGATTTACGTCGCATTTTTGGGTCTCTCTTTGGTGGCAACCGCAGGGTTGGCACCCTTTTTTGTGGATCCTCTCACTATGGCGTGCTGAACAGCGCACCTGGTTCGACCGGTTGGCTGGGACGGTCCTCCTCAGCGCCAGACCGACCTCGGTGTCGACCTGCTCCCTGGTGGTTGAGGGGTCAGTAATCCCGTTCTGGGGCCAATTGTCCTCGGGCGCAGGCCGGCCCCGATCGAGTCCCATCCGGACGCCCATCGTGGTCGCGGTGCTGCGCTCGGAGGACTCCGTGTCCAAGACGCACGCACTGTTCGTGCCCGCCTCTGATGGGGTGCTCGTCACAGATCTGGGGTCGACCAACGGGACCCACATCGAGGACGAGAAGGGGGTCCACCGACTCTCGCCGGGCCGACCGGGTACGTGCACCGGGGACGGCAGGCATACTTGGGTGACGGTGTCTGTATCGTCCGTTGAGGAGAAATATGATGACAAACAGCCCGAACAGCAGCGCGAACAACGAGGTCTGGTGGACCGAGGGTTCGTGGACGAGCGTGGTCACGCCACGTGCTGTGATGATCCTGCCCCCGTCGGTACCGCAGGACCTCACCGAGCGCCTGTGGCGCTGCTGCGTAGTGAGGAGGCCTCGCTGACGCGGGCCCTGGACGAGCTGGTGATGGGGGATGGGAGGACGCCTGGGGCGATCCCGGACTTCGTGCTCGCCGTCTCGGCGCCGAGACGTCTTCCACGTGCGCTGCGCGGTGCGCAGATGGAGGTCGACAGCAGGCCCTGGACGCCTCCGCGGTCACCACCTGGTTCGAGACGACGGTGACCGCCCCAACTCGGTGATCGTCAGCGCGCCCGACGGCGCCGGCCAGGTGCGTCGCCCGGCGGTCGACGCCGTCGTGAGCACCGGCCACCTGGTGCTGCGCGGATCAGAGAAGTCGAGTGGGACCCCGTCCCCCAGCCGTGCATCGTCGAAGGGTCCGGCGACTCCGATGACGATGACCCTGACCCGGCCGGTCCTGACCACTCCACCACGTCCGCAGGCTCTGCCGCAGAGATGAGGTCCTCGCGGACCTCCCGCCGGGCCTCGCGTCGTTCCTCGCGCCGTCAGTCCGCCTCGTCGGACCACTCGGAGCAGGACGACTCGTCCGAAGGGGCGCATGCCGGTACCGCGGCTTCTGCCGACGCCGTCGACGACCTCATCGAGATCGCTCAGGACAGCGCCGAGCAGCAGGCCCTTGAAGGTGCTCGGCTCGCCGCCTCCGCCGAGGTCGCAGAGCCCACCGAACTCAGCCAGTCGGCCGACTCCGCCGAGTCTGTTGTGTCCGCCGGGTCCGCCCTGTCCGCGGAGTCCGCCGGCCCCGCCGACCTGCTGGCCGTCGTCGCCGGCATACCGGCTGAGACCACGCGGACGACCGAGACGACTCAGGCTCAGGTCGTTGCAGAGACCCTGAGGGCCGTCCGGGTCGCCGAGGCCGTCGTGGCCGATGCTCAGGCGGCTCCTGAGACGAGTGAGAGCGCCAGCTCCGCTCCTAGTCCTGGCAGCGCTCACAGCGCTCACAGCGCCGAGCCCTTCGAGGGCTCCAGTCGTGGCCGAGGTCTCCCTGAGATCGCCGAGGTCACTGCGACGTCCTCACCGGGAGGCTTCGGAGGACCTGCTGATCGCCCGTCTTCGATATCGGCCCTGCCGATCCCCTCCGCTCGCGAGGCAGAGGCCATGATCCCGCCCCGCCACCCCGTCGAGCGAGGATCTTGCTGGGGCTGCGTATCGAAAGACGCTGCCGTCGAGGTCACCGAGGTCGCCCAGACCCCGGCCGACCTCGTGCCTGCCGAGGCCGCCGAGGCCGCTGGTGGTCTGGAGGCCGCCGCCGTCCTCGGAGGCCGCCGCGCAGGCTCACGCCGAGGACGAGCCCGCACGCTCCGGGGACCCGACGGGCAGACCATCAACGGCCTGCCGAGGGACCTCTCCCAGGAACTGCGTGCCGAGCTGCTCAACCAGGGGCTCGGTCCCCTGGAACCGAGCCAGTCGGCCGGTTCCGCCGGCTCGGCCGGATCCGCCGCCGCGGCGGAGACGGTGACCGAGTTTGTCCAGCCCCCGGCTGTCGAGCCTTCCACCGGAGGTCTCGACCGCGGCGACCATGACGGACAGACCATCAACGGCCTGCCCGAGGACCTTGTGGGTGAACTCGTCTCCCTCGTGGGCTCCGGGCCTTCCAGCCCGGCGTCCCCGGTCTCGGCGAGCTCTCCCGGTGAGCCCGACGCCATACGGATCGTGCTGTCGGCGGTGTGCCCCCAGGGCCACCCCAATCCCACGAACTACACCGTGTGCCGCGTCTGTGGAGCCGAGCTCAACCGTCCGGCCAAGTCGGTGGCCTGCCCCCCTCTGGGGCGCGTGGTCACCTCCGGCGGCGAGAGCATCGAGCTCAACCGTCCCCTCCTGGTGGGTCGCAGCCCCGTGGCCGACGACATCACCAGCGTCGCGGAGGTCCCCCTCCGCCCGCTGACGGTCGCCAGCCCCAACCAGCTCGTCTCGCGCAACCACATCCTCATCGACCTGGATGCGTGGAGCGTGCTGGCCCAGGACCTGGGCAACTGCAACGGCACTGTTCTCAACCGCCAGAACGAGGCGCCTGTGCGCCTGTCCTCGGCAGACCCGGTGCTCCTGCGCAGCGAGACGTCCTCGACCTCGGCGATGGCCAGACCCTCGCCTTTGAGAACCTCCCTGATGCTGGATCACAAGGACCGCCTCCGGTTATCTCTGGGTTCACCTACCTGGAGAGACTCGGGCGGGAGGCTACTCCAGTCTACCTCTTCGAGCAGCACTATGCCCCGCCGCGAGGTCGCGGTCAAGGTCATGAACGCCGACGTTGAGGACAAGACCGCCTCCCGCTTCGAGTCGGAGGCGAATCTCATGGCACGGGTCTCCTCGCACCCGGCCATCCCTGTCCATCTACGGCGCGGGCGTCTCCGCCGATGGCCACCCTTCCTGGTCATGGGTACTGCCCGCCGCCGCAGCTGGGCGCCATCCTGCGGCAGGGTCCCTCAACGTCGCTGAGACCCTGTCGACGGCGATCCAGATCGCCGGAGCGGTGGAGACCGCTCACCGGGCCGGCATCGTCCACCGGGACATCAAGCCCGCGAACATCCTGTTCACCACCTACCGCCGCCCAGTGCTCTCGGACTTCGGCATCTCCGCCATGAGCGGTCCCGAGGGCTCGAGGAGCTCCAGGGGATGGAAGCGTTCCGTGGGCGCCCCCGAGCAGCTGGTCGGGATGCGCTCAGCCAACCCGGCCTCCGACATCTACTCCCTGGGCGCGACGACCTTCGCCATGCTCACAGGCCGCAGCCCCTTCGAGACCGACGGCATCCCGGATGTCTACGAGCTCTCCCGCCGCATCGTCAAGGACCCCCTGCCTCCGCTGGGCCGCCAGGACGCCCCACCGTCGCTGCACCGCGTGCTGTCGGTGGCGATGGACAGAACCCGGACTCCCGCTGCCCCACGGCCCTGGCCTTCGCCCGGGCGCTTCAGCAGGTCAGGCCGAGCTCGACCTGCCGATCACCACCGTTGATCTGTTCCAGGAACCGGATCAAGGCCGCGAAGTCCGCACGGCGCCAGCTCCGACGAGAACGACACCGCCACCAAGATGGGCGTGTTCCACCAGGTCGACGTCACCAGCGAGCACATCGCCATGCGATGGATCCGACGGCGACGAGGACCGGTCGTCGTCGGGCTCCGGAGGCCGGCGACTCGAGCCGACCGAACCGGATGCGGGCGGTTCTCACCGCTTTCCTCGTTGTGGCCATGGTCGTGGCCGTCATCGGCGCGATCATCTTCTCCCGGAACCAGGACACGCGGAAGAAGCCCGACAACCCCGTCGCCACCATCGCTCCGCAGCCGGTGCCAGCCGTTGCAGGCCTCCGTGCCGATGGTCGGGGACATCGAGTGAGCCGCTCGACGACGGAACGGTGCGGTTCACCTGGGGCGAGCCGGAAACCGGCTGGACCGGCAGCTACCTCTACCGGGTCAAGCTGCCCGACGAGGAGACCCAGGTCGACTCCATCCGGACCAACGAGGTCGTCGTCGAGGCCCAGGAGGGGCGCACCTGCCTGGAGGTCACCGCGGTGCGCTCAGACGGCAAGGCATCCCAGGCCAAGACCGCCTGCGTCGGCACTTTCTGAGTCGGCCACTGATCGGATGAGATACTGCGGCAGGGGCCGCACTCCGTCACAGGTGCGGGCCCCGACACTGAAGGAACCGGCGTCGAGCTCAGACGACCTCGACCTTGAAGGCGATACGACCGAAGAAGATCGTGCTGCCCTCCAGGGCGGACAGCGCCTTGTCCGGCACGGCCTCGATGCTGCTTCCGTCGCGGTGCTCCACCCGGGTGCCGTTGGTGGAGTGCAGGTCGGTGACCACACCCGTCCAGGGCAGGGAAGATCGCGGCGTGCGTCTTGGACACCGAGCGCGTGGGGTCATCGAGGGCGACGCGCTCCGCACCGGGAGTAGGCCGAGATGTTGTCAGGTCGCGTCCCACCACCGTGGGCTCGTGGATGAGGATCAGGCTGCCTCCCAGCAGCGGGACGAGGCGCACCGACAGTGCCGGGGCCGCAGAGACGCCGACGGCAGCGACGGGGTGGCCGTCTGGGCGCTCGCGGCGGGACCACCGGGGTGGCAGGAGCAGCCGGGGGCACTGGCGGGTGCCGCTGCGCTCGCAGCGCTACCGGCGCTGTGCCCGGTGTGCGCCGAGGTGACGCTCGACGGACTCGCCACGCGACTCGTCCGAGCTGTGCAGGCACCGGGCCATCGCTCTCCCGGCTCTCGTGACGCGAGGCAGGGACCTCCGAGAGCCGGTGCAGGCGTCACTGCAGGGTGCCGCTCGGGACTCGCCCTGAAGATCACTGCGGACGTCACCGTGGAGATCACCGTGGAGGTCGTGCGCCGCCGTCCCTCCGCGGGCTCAGGGATCCCCGGGCCCTGGAAGCGGTGCGCGCTGCGCGTCGCCGTGACGGAGCCTCGGGGTGGCCGTGCTCGTGGCGCCGCCGGCGGACCGGTCTGGGCGTGGCTGCGGTGGCTGCGCACGGTCGGGTGGGCGTCGCCCGTCGTCGATGCCGGGACGCCGCCGGGCACCGTGGCGGGGTTGGTCAGGTCCGGCTGGGAGGATACCGGGGAGGGCTTCCGGGGCGACCCGTCGTCGGAGATGATGACCCCTTCCGGAAGGGAGTCCACCGTCGCGGCATCCACCGAGGTCGGGACCGAGGACCAGGGCACCGAGTCGATGAGCGCCTGTGTGTTGCGGTCCCCGAGGAAGGATGCTGGAGGTGTCGAGTGTGCGCGACCTCTGGGGCCGAGCTCGATCCGGCGGCGAAGCGGTGCCGCTCGGAGGTGAACAGACTCTCACGGCGAGGAACGCCGGGCTGTGACGCCGGCTCTCGCCGATCCTCCGTGGGCGCAGCAGATGAGCTGGAGGTTTTTCCTGCCGGGGTTGCCGGACTGGGTCCTCCAGCGCTGGGCGTGGGCATGTCGTGGTTCCATCGTCTGCGATGTTACGGCTTTTGTGGCTTTCGAGCGCGGGACTTGTGTCGATGGTGTCGCATCTTGCGAAGAAGAGGCCTGACGAGCCTCAGAATCGATTCCGGCTTTTGGAGGATTCCGCTGAGGGCGTCCTCGCGGTCGGGGACTGATGATCGGCCGGGTGCGGTGCGGAGGACGCGTTGGTCGACGGCTCAGAGTGTCGTCGACCTACCCTGAGGTGGCGGTCTCGGCGTCCATCGGCGATGACCTCCACCGGGACTGGTCTGCGTGCCTCCGACGGCCTCGACGGCGTCTCCCGCCCCGACGTGGAGGACCGCTTGACAGTCGGCTTCGGCGAGGTCGCGGCGGTTGCCGCGGCGTCCGCAAACGCGGTCGGCCGACTGCTCCGCCGCTGCACCGCTGGGGGCGCTGACCTGGCCGAGGGCCTCGGCGGCGGCGAGCGCGGCAGGCCTGGGGGTCCACGGTGGCGGAGGCCGCGGCGATGGCGGCGGCGTCGGTGTCCGGAGACTGCCGGGTTGGCGGAAGCCCGCCGATGTCGCGGAGGGACAGGGTCGCGGCCTGGTGGCCTTGGCCGTCCTGGGCGCCTGGATGACGCCGCTCAGCCGTCAGCTGAGACGGTGGAGCCGAAGACCGCCGGTGTAGGCGGCTGCCGTGGCAGGAGCCGTCCGGGAGGCGCTGCTGGTGAGCCGGCGGCCGGGGGCGTCGGCGTGGCGCGCAGGCTGGCCGGGACAGGGCGGGCCGAGGCCTGCGGATCGCGAGGAGGACACGGGGTCCGACGTCGTCGTGCGCGGTCCCTCCTCGGGAGGCCATGATCCCCGCCTCGGTGGCGCTCTGCGCACCCACGGTTGCCCGGCGGCCCCGGCAGCAGCCCCGGCGTCGGCCGTTGAGCTCGCCGAGCCCGCCCGGGACGCGCGTCGCAAGGCCTCTCCGTCTTCTCCGCCTTCAGATCGCGCCGACGACGGGACCTGGGGGCGGCCTCCGAGTCGAGGTCGGGGAGGCTGGGCCGAGGCGCCCGCGGGCGCGGCGAGGGCCTGGGCGGAGTGCAGGCGTCGTCCCGCCCGGCGGTTGGTCTTCCCGGTGTGGAGCGAGCCATCCCGGAGAGCTTGTCGTGCCAGCCGCGTCACTCGAGGTCGGAGGCGGCCGAGCGCATGAGCGATGGTGCCCGGGCCGAGCAGTGAGTGACGCGGCTAGCCGGGATGAGGTCCACGCGTGAGGAAGGACCCCAGTGAGGGAGGGGCGTCTGGTTGCGGGCGCCCAGCATGCGCACCTGAACATGCCGCCCAGGGACCATCCGGTGGCGGCGATGGCGGGCCACCTCGGACCGACCACGACGGCGAAGGCGATCAGCCCGCGCTGGTCCGGGACCGGCTGTTGCCGGCACCTGCCAGATGAGGACGGTCATGCCCGTCACCAGGAGCGAGGCCGATGGCGGGTCGGTGACCCCGGCGACGACGCGCGCCCTGACCGGGGCCGGGCAGGCCGACGACGCGGCCTCCGCGGCCGCGCGGTGAAGCCGGGAGCATGCGGCGGGCCCGCGTCGTCAACGGAGCGTCGGCCTGGCCGTCACCGCGGGAGCGGCTCGTCGGGGAGAGCGCCGAAATCCGCTGATGTGAGGCATCGGGAACTATGCCGTACGGGCTCACGCTCGCGGCCTGCGACGCATCCGTGGTGGAGCTGAGAGGACGTCTGGCGGCCCGCGGCGGTCGGGGCGCTGCTGCAGGCGTCAGCCGTATTGATCGTCATGACCGCAGCCTCCTGGGTCCTTGGCGCGACCGCCTCCCGGCGAGATGGACAAGAAGCGCGCGGGACAGCAGGCGGGCCGCCTTGGCCCCGCGCACGTGGGCGTTCCGCACCCATGGAGCGGACAATCGCGTCTGAGGATTCCCAGCTCCTAGAGCGTACGACGCGGGCTCCCCGAGCTGAACCTGCGTCAACTGCTCCGGCGAAGCAGAGCAGATCGGCCTGCAGGGAAGTGCGGGGCCAGCTGCGCGGCCGCCTCGCGCCGGGTGACGCCCACCCGGGCACGCGCAGGTCGGGCGCGGTCGAGGATCTCCTCCCAGGCAGGGCCTTGCCGACGCTCGGTGCGTCCCCGCCGTCGGCTGCGTCTCCAGGCCTTCCAGCGACCTGGGCCCGGCCGCGCGATGTGCCAGGATGGGGCCTCCCACGACGATGACCGCCGTCCGCAGAGCCGCCTGCCATCGTCCTGAATCGATGCGCTGGGGTCCTCGTGGTTGAGGGCGCATGGGCCGGGTCCTCGTTGGAGCGAGTGGGGCTGGAGGACGGTGGGCTCAGTTTGGAGACCTTCTGGGTGGGTCTGCTGCTGACCTGGTCGCGGGTCCGCTGACGTCGAAGGACACAGCCCAGCACCTCGAAGGAATCTCCCACCCAGGCCTTGGCGATCCTCACCGGTGACGGTCTTGGCATCGCCGTCGGTGGCCGGGTCAGAAGCCCACATGACCACGCGCGCCGGGATGTTGAGCGAGCGGCACATGCAGGCATCATGAGACCGAGAAGTACTGCTCAAAGTCGTCGCCGATGAGGTCGGCCTCCACCATCGAGGCGATGCGGGCGGCCGTGACCCGGCTGGGAGACTACTGGGTGCCGTCGGGTAGTAGCTCGTGCTGCAGCGCTGCTGCAAGCGCCCGGACCTGGGCGATGGGGTTGGACTCCGCCGACGGTCTCGCCAGCGGGAGGCCACCGACGACGGCACCTGATCAGTCGGGCCGTGAGGGTCTGGGCGATGGACGCAACTTATTGAGCGTGGCCTCCGAGGGCGGCGGCGTGTGAGCGACCCGCTCGGTAGAGACGTCGCCCTCAGCCCAGGCCGCTGGTGGCGATGCCGGTGGAGGAGAACTTGTCGTAGTACATGCACCCTCGCTCAGGAGCGGACTGACGCAGGCCGGAGGACTCGATGCTGGATCGTCTCCGGGCATGGTGGGGCAGAGGCTGTGAGTCCTCGATCGTCGGGAGGAGGTGCTGCATTTCTTCCGTCGAGCCAGCTCGCCGTCAAGCTGGGTCTTGTCGCCGTGCGCTCAGCGTGACTGGCCCGTGCTCGTTCTGCCCGATGTGGGCCGACAACCCGTCGTGAGGTCCATCGCGCGGCGATGCGGATGCGCCCGCCCGCGCTGGGCAGGTTGAGAGGCTTCGCGAGCTGGGTGTGAGCCTTGTCCGTCTCCAGGGGTGCGCACCAGGGACAGCGGGCTGGCGTACTCGGTCAGGTCCCGCGGCTGGAACGGTCTCGCACCACGGTGCGTCCGGGAGGGCCGCGCGCGCGGCGGCGTGAGGGGCCATGGCGGCCAGGGGAGGTGACCATGAGCAGGCAGCCGCGATGGCCGCCGCGCAGCGCCACGCCAGCTCAGGTCGCCGGTCGAAGACGGGCGCTCGTGGTCGGGTCGTGGAGAAGGAAGCTCCAGGTCCAGGGCCTCGATGACGTGAGCTGCGCCGCTGCACGCAGAGCCCGCAGGTCCCACAGGGCCGGGATGCAACGGCGACGAACAGGACGCCTTCAGCATGGCACGTCGGGCGCGGCCTCCCTGCCCGCCCCAGCCGATGCCGACGACGGGCGGCGGGACGGGCGTCAGCCAGCCAGGACCTCGCGGCCCGCCGAGGGATGAGACGGGTCGCAGAGCCGAGACCACCAGCCCGGCCAGCCGGCGGCACCGTCATGCCGTGAAGGGCTCAACGGCATCGGTACGGTCAGGGGCGTCGCGCCACACGGTGACCGTGGCGGCCAGAACAGTCTTGACGGCCGTGGGCGGAGCCGACGTCGGTCAGCATGACAGGGGCCACCAGGGACGTGCACCAGCGCCAGGGCGGCCATGCTCGGCGGCACCGACAGGCGCAGGCTGCGAGACGGTGCGAGCGCGTCAGGCCGCCGAAAGCAGTGCATCCGTAGCCGACGGCCGGAGCGGCCGACGACGAGCGAAGACCGGCAGGAAGGAACTCGCGCCGACGGCGATGACTCCGCCATCACCGTCAGCTCGAGGGCGGCGACCGCCAGGTGATGGGCGGCAGCTCACGATACGGGGACGCAGGAAGCGCGGGCCGAGGCGCCGCCTGCGAAGGACGCGCCAGGCGCGGACCAGCGCACCGAGTGACCGACCGGCACGGTCGAGGTCGTCTCCGGTGCTGTAGGGGCTGCGCGCCCGCGACGACGTCGCCGTCAGCCACGGGAGGTCGACTCGAGCGCGTGAGGGGCTCGAGCACGCAGGAGCCTCGGCGCGACGAGCACTCCGGCGGGGCGAGCCGGAGGCGAGAGCCCGCAGTTGCGTGCCAGGTGGTGGGGGTCGTCACGGTCATGAGTGCTCGCCTCAGGGCGGTGGAGGCTGCTCAGGACGGTCCATGTCCACCAGCCGGCATCGTTCCGGCGATGGTGGCGCGACAGGCCCTGCTGCCCTGCGCGCAGGGTGACCAGTGCCATGGACGCGTGAGCAAAGCCGCGGGCCCGGGCCAGGTGGCGCGGGTCGACGCCTCCTGACCGGTGACAGGACGACGATAGAGGCCTCGGGGTGCGCCGTACGGAGCGTGTCGCACGGGGAGGTCTGCAGCTGACGTCGTCCTCACCGGTGCTCAGCGGGCAGGACGTGTCCGGCATCCGCAGAGCCGAGGGTGGGCAGCGCCGATCTGGGTGACAGAAGCGGACCTCGCGCCCGTCCTGGATTCGCGTCCATGGTCGAAGAGCAGGCGATCGACACCGCCCGTCTACAAGTCCTCCTCCACCAAAGCGTAGTCGTCACAGCGGGGTGGACGAAAAGCGGGACGAGCGCAGGGCTGGATGGCGCGTCTCCTCCGAACTGGCGCGCTGGGCCTGCCGGTGGCGCGCGGTGGTGCGCCAGTGGACGTTGCGCCGGTCGTCGCCGGGAACGTAGGTCGCGCAGGGCGTGGAGAGGCGGCGTCGGGCCCGGACGGGTCCTGGGTGACAGCGCGCCCTCGATGTCACGCAGGACGCCGTGCAGCACCGTGCCCGAGCGCAGGAGGTGCGCGGGCGGATGTGGATGTTCTGCAGCGTCGGTCAGGGAGCGCTCGCTGGAGCAGCGCCGGGTCGCGCTGGTGCCGCCAGGACCAGACCCACGGTGACGATGCCGCGGCGCTGCGTGGGCAGGACGAAGCCCCGCTCGTGCACATGGCCCGTCGGGAGTGGGGACGACAGCGCAGACGGCGCCCCGCCCCACCGGCATCTCCATGCGACGACGAGCGGGCGACGCGTGCGCGCGCGGTTCGTGACCGTCAGGCGGATGAGGGGCGTGGTCGCCCGCGGTGACGCGGGGCTCGAGGCAGGCTCGTGGTTGGCCGAGTGGCCGCCGCGGGATGACCACAGCCAGGCGGTGACGGCGACGATGCCGACGACGTGGCCGCGCTCCGGGCTCTGCCACCCCGCGGCAGCGCCGGTCGTCCGCAGGCCGCGAGCAGCACACCACGCTGCCCAGCCCGATCAGGGTGATGGTGTGCGTCAACCAGCGCAGCGGACGCAGAGCACTGCGACGGCGTCGGTCGGGCAGGACCGCGCCGGCCTGGCCGTCGGGGCGGCGCTCGCGGTGCCGACGACGCAGCCGATGCTGCGGTCTTCGAGGACGTCGACGCTCGAGGACCTCGGGGAGGCGGCGGGCCAGGTGCAGATGCGTCGGCCTGACCGCAGGGGTCCGGGCGGACCTGGCGGGCAGGGGCCCTGCGACGTCGTGTGAGGGCGTCATGCTGGCTCAGTCGCGGGTCGTGGGCGCGGGGGACCTGGCCCCAGGGCGGCGGTGATGACGCCGGAGGCGGTGGCGCCGGTGAACTCGGCGTCAGGGGTCCATGACCAGACGGTGGGCAGACGACCTCGGCAAGGCTCGCCCGTGTCGTCGGGCGGGACGAGTTGCGACCCTGAGCGGCGGCCCACACACGGGCGGCGGGCCATGCCGATGGCGCCGCGGGTGGACACGCCCATGCGGGTCTCCTCGGCGGTGCGCGTGGCCTCGAGCCAGGGCGCCGATGTGGTCCAGCACCGAGTTCTCGATGTGGTTGGTGGCGTGCCAGGTCCGCCATGGAGCCACCACGGATAGAGCCACCACCGCGGACGGGTTCTTGGAACGGTCCGGGTGGGCCAGGCTGGACAGGATCTGGGTGAGGTGCCTCTCTGCGGGTGGCCACAGGCCTTGCAGTAGAGGCGGTCGCTGGGCCTCGGCGAGGCTGGTAGGTGCCGGCCTGCGCGATGGGGTTCTGGGTGGCGATGACCATGTGAAGGGCGTTCGGTCGTGTGGCACACGCCGTCGGCAACCGTCGCTGGGACTCCTCCATGACCTCAGGAGGGGCCGACGCTGGGTCTTGGGGCTGGCCCGGTTGATCTCGTCGGCCAGGACGATGGAAGGGAGATCGGGCCGGCGTGCGATCACGACGGTCTTCCTGGGTCAAATGATCGTCACACCCGTGATGTCGCTGGGCAGCAGATCGGGGTGGACTGGATACCGGTGCGTTCCTGCCACCAGGAGCCGCCAGCACTTGCCAGGCCAGAGCAGTCTTACCGGTGCCGGGGGCGATCCTCCAGCAGGAGGTGCCTCGGAGGCTTGCATGGTGGTCAGGGCCAGAGCAGATCCCGTCTTCCTTGTCGAGCAGCCTGACCGGCGTTATTGTTGACAATGGTGGAGAAGGCGTCAGCGAACCTATCCGCGTTCTCGGTCATCGGCATGAGGTCAATGATCCTTCGGGTGGAGAGGTGGTGTGTGACTTGGCGGCGTACCGAGCATCGATCCGGTTGATAATCCGGTTGCTGCTGGGTGCAGGTGACGGTCTGGTTCCAGTTCCGAGTGCTCCGGTGAGAACTTGTGTCGAGGCATGTAGCCGTTCTTATCGAGGTGACTCCTCACCTCGTTCAAGCGGGCTGCCTTGGTTCCAGGCTGTCCCAGTGCAGTAGCCGCAGGACAGAGGTGCTGTTGGGAGGTTGCCGGAGAGGGTCGAAGACCATCTGGTAGCAGAGTGCCCCAGGGCAGAAGGACGGCATCTCTGCTGATGTGGTCCACGGCGGGCTGCTGCTCCGGTGCCGACCTGCGTCGCTTGCTCGTCGTACGTCATCGTCGTCATCGTCGCTCTGGCTTGGGCGGCCTGGTGACGGTGTCGCTAGCATCCCACTCGGAGGTGCCGGCGTTGGTCGGCGCGCACGCGCAGGTGAGGGACTCGCCGCGCTTGAGCTGCCCTCGTGGAGGTGTCACCGACCTCGATCTCCTCCACGGTCCCGCCACCGTTGTCGAGATCTGCTCCGTAGGCGGTGCCCGCGCCGTTGTTGCCGCCGGGCGTCCGGAGCAGGAGACCTTCTTCTGCTTCTTGCCGGTGGAGCTCACGCTGACCGAGGCGCCGACGGCGGACCGTGAAGCGCTACCGGGGAGGAGGCGACGACGTCAGGTACGTCCGCCGCCGTTGGTTCGGGCGTGAGACCGTATAGGCCCGCCAGTCGGTCAGGCCCCGGATGGTCGAGGCTGGTCGAGTTGGCCTGGTCGACGGGTACTCCACCGTCAGCTGCCCACGCTCCAGCCGTTGCCGGCCCGGGCGAGGCGTTCACGGAGAAAGCTCGCCACTGTTGCCGGTGGCCTTGACCGCCGGGAGGTCGAGGTCAACAGGGGCCCGGCTTGTGGCTGTAGCTGGCCTGGGGCGGGTCTTGGACCCGTGCCCGTTGTCCGCCTCCTTGAAGGTCCACGTCCGCAGAGATCGTGACCGTGGTGGAGGTGGCGCCCCCACGCTCTTGGGTCGCTGTCGTTCCCGTTGGAGTAGTGCGAGCGTGTAGTTCTCGGGACTGCCGTTGCCGTTGGCCGCCTGCCAGCTGACGGTGACCGTGTTCCCATTGGGGGTGATGACAGGGGTCCCGGGGGCGCCAGGCTCACCGTAGGGGCATCTGGGGTTCGAGGAGGAGCTCCGAGACGTTCCTAACTGGACCTGGCCGCACCTGAGCGGTGTGAGGCCCGTCCCGGGGTGACGTCCGAGGAGGTCGACGCCCCGGCCACGCCGGTGAGCATCGTTCCGTCCAGACAGGCGCACGTCGTGGTCGTTGCTCCCCGAAGGGGTCCTCCACCTCGGTCAGCTGGCGGTGACCTTGCCCGCGCCCGCTGCCAGGACAGGTGCGGCGGCGGTCTGGCCGTGGCGTTTGTGCTGGTAGGGGCACCGTCGCGACCTCAGGTCGCGTTGCTGTTGGGTGGCCACCACCTGGATGTTGTGGGGTCTGGCCGGGTGTCGGTTTGCCGATGAAGGGCGGTTCGGTGGTGCAGGTCTGCTCAGGCGTTGACGCTCACCTTGTAACCCGGTGATGGGGGAGCCGTTGGCGGCGCCGTCGGTCAGGACACGCGTGCCGAGTCAGCACCCCACGAGACCACGTTCACCGGAGGGGCCGCAGGGGGCCACACCCCCGACCTGCGGTGATCGTGCGGTGACGGCGCGTGACTCGGGCCCGTGAGGTCCAGCACAGCTGTACTGCGCGTGATGGTGCCGTGGAAGCCGGCGTTCCGGGGGTGATGGTGACGGTGGTGCCGAGACGCTCACGGTGCCTGACCGAGGGTGATCGTCAGGGGTGCCGGACAGGGTGATCGAGCTTGTCCGGGAAGGGGTTGGTCACCGCCTTGGACACGTCGGCGCTCACCGCCTCACCGTTACGGGACTCCAGATTGATCGAGGCCGTTGTCATGCAGGCGGCTTGTTGGAGCGCTCGACCGCACGGGCAGCGAGGCGCTGACCGGTGGGTTGACACCGTCGGGAGACGGTGATCGGGATGGAGCCGGTGGTGCCCTCGGTGGCCTTGTCGGACGCCTTGACCGACGGCGACGAACCGCTCAGGGGAGATGTCGAAGCCCGCGGGGGCCAGGCCGGCCTGGAAGGAGAGCTTGTCGCTCGGGTCCGGGTCGCTGGTCATGGCCGCCAGGTTGGCCGTCACGGCTCCCTCTCCAGGCGCTACCTTCACCTCTGTGGGCGTGAAGGTCGGCGGCTTGGTCATCGAGGTCCCGACGATCGGCGCGTCGAGCGTCGAGCTCCAGGGCGTCCGAGCCGGTGCCGTCAGCCACGGTGAGAGGTCACCGAGGTCTGGCCGGTGAAGCCCGAGTCGGGCGTGAAGGACAGGGCTGTTCCGCTCGAGGCGGTCTTGGCGTCATGGTGCCCTTGGCCATGTGGATCGAGGAGGCGTCCGTGATGACAGGGCTTGGTGCCCTCCCGGTGAGGATGTGGGAGGACAGGTTGATGTCCGTGGTCTTGTCCGCCAGCACATGGGCCGGGACGGCCGAGGGGTTGATGCGGGGCCGTAGGGCGGAGCGGGCCGGCACCACGACGACGGCGTGACCGGTCAGCCCGTCGGCATCGGTGATCGTGTAGAGCACGAGCCGCTGGGTCTCGCCCACCGTGAGGCTGATGGAGTCCTTGCCCACCTCGACGTCGGGGTCGGAGGAGGAGAGCTTGAGGTCCACGGCGAGCCGTCGGTGTCCTTGTCGTTGTCCAGGACCGGGATGGTCCACCTTGCCGTTGGCGTCGACCTGGTCGACGGTGACGTAGTCGTCACGCCCACCGGGTTGGCCAGGGCGCGTCGCTTGCAGACCTGGACGGTGACGGTGCCCGTATCGGTGCCGCCGCGCCCGTCGGAGACGGTGTAAACCACCAGTGGTTGCCCTCCTTGTCCGGCTGGGTTGAGCACCAGGCGCCCGGCACGGGGTGGATACGCCCAGCGACGGGTCACTGGAGACCGGGTCGCCCTCCAGCGACAGGGAATGTCGCCGTCGGTGTCAGGTCGTTGGACAGGGACGTCCACGGCCACGGTGCGTCCGGGCGGCCACGACCAGGTCGTCGGTGGCCACCAGGGCCACGTTGAGCGGGGAGGACTGGGCGACGCCCACGCGGACCGTGCCGGTGGACTGGGCCCCGAAGCGGTCCTCGACGGCACGTAGGTGAAGGTGTCGGTGCCCGAGGCGCCCTCGGAGGGCTTGTGGGTCAGCCACGAGGTTGACCTCCACCAGGCAGGGAGGGGCCTGGTTGAGACCCCTCAGGCTCACCGGAGTCGCCGTCAGGGGTCGATGCCGTCCAGGGGCACGGTGATGTTGGTGGACAGAGCCCGGCCACGGTGACGGGCCTCAGGTTGCGCAGTGAGGGCGCGGGTTGTGCTCGGCGTCCTGCGCGCGCACCTCCACAGTGAGGACCCCGGGCGGTCTGCCCCTGATCGTCCTTGGCCGTGTGAGGCGTGGGAGGTGCGTCCGGGCTGGTCGCGGCGCGGAAGCGGAGGGTGTCCTCGCTGACCCAGGCGGTGCCAGGCTCGTCGCCCACCAGGCTGACCTGCGGGTCCACCGACAGGTTGAGGCCCGAGGGGAGGTCGTTGTCCAGGACGGGTACGGTGACGACGTCGCCGGCTCTCACCACAGCGGTGTCATTGGTGACCACCGGCGGCTGGGGCTGGGACTGGGTCACCGGGACGATCGCTACCTTCCGGTGGCGGAGGGAGGTCCCGTTGGTGACTGTAGTCCACCGTCAGATTGGCCGGGACGGTGCTGGCCGCAGTGATCTGCAGCAGGGGTGGTCCACGACCGTGACGGTGACGCCGGAGTCGGGCGGGGCGCTGACCGACTGCAGGACCAGGATCCCCGGAGGTCGAAGTCGTTGTTGAGCGGGGCGATCGTCGTCGAGCCGCCGTTGCGCAACAGGGCGGTGTCGTTCTCGACCTCGGGCGGCACCGTGGCGTCGACGCGGGGGTGACGTCCACGCGCACGATTCTGAGCCGTATTGGCCCCGTCCATGACGTCGTAGGTGAGGTAATGAGGTCTGGGCCTGGGCACCTGCGTCGGCGGAGAAGGTGAAGCGCCCGCCTGCTGGTCGACGTCGATCGGGGTCCCGGCCGGGCCTCCTGGACCGCAGCCAGGCGCAGGGTCGCCCGGAGAGGGTGTCATTCTCCAGGGGAGAGACGACGGCCTTGGTGCCGGCGACGACGCGGATGTGGTCGGCGTTGGCGATCGGCGGCCGACTGGGCCAGCTGCACATCGACCTTGACCACGCCGGAGGTGGTCTCCCGGCCGTCGGAGACGGTGACAGTCAGGTCCCGGGTGCCGGTGCCGGCCCCAGCTCACGCACCGTGACCGTCCCCTCGTTGGAGACGCTTGGTGTCAGGGCCCTCGCCCTGGGCGGAGACCAGGAAGAGTCGTCGCCGTCCGGGGTCAGCCAGTGCCCCAGCACATCGAGGCCGGAGGCCTTCTCGGCAGACCATGAGGTCAGGGTGGTGATCTGCTTCAGCGCGCCGTTGACGTCCCAGCCATGGACGTCCACCAGTAGCGACAGACGAGTCGCTCATGCCGCGCCCGTCATCGGCGGTATAGGAGCACGGAATAGCTGCCGGAGGCGTTGTCGGGATATCCATGCGCAGGGGCCCGGTCCGCCCTGGGCGCCCGGTGGCCGACAGCGATCACCGTTGTCCTGCGGGGGTGGCGGTGAGGACATCGCCGTCGGGATCAGGTCGTTGGCCAGCACGGGCAGGGAGCGCGGGCAGCAGGGCACGCCGAAGTTGTCGTCGACCGCCTTGGGGCGTGGTTCTCCTCGGTGCGCTCCGGCGGCGTCTGGGTCGAGGTGTTGGCGGGTCCGTCCTTCTGGTCGGCGTTGTCGTCGGTCTGGGCGGTCATGTCCGATCCAGTCGTCGATGCGGACCAAGGTCCTCGTTGAGCTACACCGAGGCCGTCTCCAGGTCGTTGAGCACGATGGCGTCGCGGTTGACCCGGAAGATCGGGGCCGAGGACGCAGCTGAGCTTGTCGTCAGATGGAGGGTGCTCGGTGCCGCCGCTGGAACAAGCCGGACGGCTGCGCTGAACTGGCGGCCGGACCCAGGCCGCATGAACCACCTTGCGGCGCACCGGCTGGGCGACGCAGCGTTTCCCTCAAGGGCCGGCTTCTCCTTGGACGACGGCGTCCTGGTGACGCTTCCCGTCAGGGGACGGAGATGAGGCTCGTTGCGGGAGGCCACCGGGACCGAGGTCGGCGCGATCAGAGGCCGGGCTGCTGGAGCGCCCAGGCCGGAGGTGTCCAGGTTGACCGGTCTTGCCCTCGGGCGGGTGGAGGATACCGGTGCTGCGCTCGAGGGACCCACCGGCTTGTCGCCGACGGCGG